>Ga0316603_10000025_pt1 | contig 227835 bp, 228 predicted proteins | sample OWC_soil_day10_n_FD_207649 | JGI IMG/M metagenome (GOLD analysis project Ga0316603, IMG submission 207649) | Wetland soil microbial communities from Old Woman Creek delta, Ohio, United States - OWC_soil_day10_noCT | ecosystem: Environmental > Terrestrial > Soil > Wetlands | place: USA: Ohio...
CGGCCCGCGCCGCTCCCGCCAGCCACTGCGGGAGCCCTCTGAGCATGTAAGCGCCACGCCTCTTTGCCGGCGACGGGATGTCAGCGCCCACAAGCTGAGCCTTCCGTTCGCCTTGCATCGGGGCTCATCACGCCGTTTACCCCCCTGAATCGCCATCACCGGGCGCAACGGCATGCATCAGCGGGGTTTCAAGCAGCCGTTCTCCCGGAAAAACGTCAAACCGGGCAACTTCCCAAATACATATTTGCTATGAGCCCGTGCTCAGGGCCGGGCTCGTCCAACAAACGGTTCAGATCGTGGCTTCGCACGATCTAACTCTCATGATCCTGATGCTCACCCCCGAACATGAAAGCCGCGCGATGGGCGATGATGAGCGGGTGGAAGAAGGCGGACGTGAGGTCGATTTAATTTTGGTGGCTTGACCCCGAGATCTAACTGGACCCAGCTCGGGCAGTCCGTACCCCCGATTGTTCCCTGTGCTGTTGGCAGAGGACGCACGGTAAACAGGCTTGCGGCGATTTCCGCCGCAAGGCGTAACTGCCTGGGTTGTCTGCCGTCTCCCACACGTTGCAATGTAACCATGGGAGATGAATCATGGATATCCTTCACAAAAGGGTCGCTGGCATCGACGTGCATCGCATGAAACATGTCGTGACCGTCCTGATTGAGGACGACAGCGGCCAAACCATCAAACACCAGCGTGAATTTTGCGGTTTCAAGCGCGACCTCAAGACCTTGGCCGGCTGGCTGCAGGAACAGCGTGTGGAACTGGTCATCCTGGAGAGCACGGGCATTTACTGGAAGAGCGTCTACGCCCACCTGGAGCATGCCGGCGTGCCGGCCTGGGTGGTCAATGCGCACCACGTCAAGCACGTACCCGGCCGCAAGACGGACGTGGCCGATTCCGAGTGGCTCGCTCAGTTGGGGCGCTTTGGCTTGGTCCGCGGTAGTTTCATCCCGCCCAAGGATCTGCGCGAACTGCGGCTGGTGTCGCGCTACCGCAAGAAACTGGTGGCCATGCTGGCCGCCGAGAAGAACCGACTGCACAAACTGCTCGACGACGCCGGCATCAAGTTGGGCGGTCTCGTCGCGGACATCAATGGCAAGGCAGCGCAAGCGATCGTCGACGGCCTGATTGACGGCCAATCTGCGAGCGAACTGATCAAGCTCACCGGTCGCCTGCGGGCCTCCAGGGAAGACCTTCTCGCCTCCCTCGACGGCGACTTGTCGCCCCGTCACACGATGTTGCTGCGCGAACTGCGCAGCCATATCGGCGAACAGGAAGCCCGCCTGAACCGACTTGACGCCTACCTGACCGAGGCCATGCAACCCTATGCCTGGGCCTTCGAGCTGCTGCAGACGATTCCCGGCATTGATGCCATGGCAGCCGCCGCCATTCTGATCGAGATCGGCGATGACATGACCCGCTTCGGTAGCGCGCAGCGCCTCGCCTCCTGGTCGGCCTTGTGTCCGGGCAACAACGAAAGTGCGGGCAAGCGAAAAAGCGGCAAGACGCGCAAGGGCAACAGCTTGCTGCGCGCCTTGCTCTGTGAAGCCGCCAATGCGGCCCGATGTACCCTGTCGGTCTTCAAGGCCAAATATCAGGGACTCGTGGTCCGACGCGGACACAAGAAAGCCATCGTGGCCTTGGCTCATAAACTCATTCGTACCATTTACTTCATGCTCACCCGCCGCCAGGCGTATCACGACTCGGGGATTGATTACGCGGCGGCGAACGTGGCTAAAAATGCTCCACGCTGGCTCAAGGCGCTGAAACGTTTCGGCTATTGGCCCGAAACCGCTGCCGCCTAGCCAGCTTGTTCTTCTCTTTGTTATCCCGCCAGCACGGCTGGGAGGCTCATCATCGCCCATCGCGTGGGGGCTTTCACGGTAACCTTATTCGTTAGGCGATGCCATCGTTCGTGCGCTCCCAGACTGTGAAGTGTGCGTTGCTGGTTGATCCCATCGCTTCAATCACTTGGCCGTTATCAAACCCCACAAGTCGTTCTTGCATTGCGCGAAGAAGAGCTTGCTCGCCATTGGCGCCTTGGGGGTAGGCAACCTTGATTTCTTCCCCGGCGTGGAGACCCCAAAAAACGTCTTCAACAAACGGCCCTTCGTCCGTAGTCGTGATACCTACCTTTGTCATGGAATTCCAATCAATCAACCTCAATTCGCCGTTCCCGTAATTTGCTGAAATGGTGACATCAGTGAATGCAACTGTGACTGGGCTGCCTGTGTTCCTATTGGACGTCTGCCCGGCGCTCCAGGAGCGAAGGAATTGATACCCGTAGAAGATTGATAGTGCCCCAAAGAAAGCAGCGACGAGAACACCTTTCATCTCGCCTTTTCCATCGAGAAATGGAAGTAGTCCACCAGCACCAAGAACCAGGCAAACGAGGCACCAACCGAAAGCACTCCAGTTAAGGGATCGACGTTTCAAAGCGGTGCCTAACGTTGTAGGTAAGGGGCGCTGCGCGACGCTTTATCGCGCAGCGTCCAGCGACCGGAGGGAGCGGCCTTGACCGCAGTGTTAGCCACCTGTGGTCACCTCATAGCGATGATAGATATGCCGGCCTTCGATTTGACTATGTTTCAGTGAAGCGCCAACAAGATGAACGTGCGTGAGTATTGGAACATTGGTGAATTGAAGTGACTCTAGATCTGTAGTTGCGTCATCGATAGCTTCCCGATCCACAACCGAGTCATTCTCGATGTAGTAATGCAGGTGAACTTCGGCGCCGAGACACTCGAGCGAAACGGCGACCATGTTAGGTGTGATCGTGCCACACAGAGCCTGAACGAATGAGACTACTTGGTAGTTCTCATAGTGGAGCTGGCGATCTGGACGAATGCCGGCTAGGGTGGTGTCAATAAGATCACGAGACATTTGGATCGCGCTTAGAAGAATTAAGGTGGCTAACGTGAAGGTAACCGGCCTTGCGCGGCTTTTCGCGCAAGGTCCGTGTTGACCGTAGTGTTAGGTATCGGGCTACCCGTCATTGCGCTTGACTGTGACGTTACCACTTCGAATTGCCTCAATAAGCTTGGCCGTATTTGGATCGTTCGGAAACTTCTTCCTGTAGGCCTCCAAGTATTGCAGCGCCTTCTCATTCTCACCCTGCGTCAGGTAAGCCATCCCGAGCGAGAATGCCGCCTTGTCATAGCCCCCGGAGAGCGCCTTCTCCAAGAATGGAATGCCGTCCTTGGCTCTGCCAGTACCGGCGAGAAAAACGCCGTAATGAAAGTTGACGTGTGGGTTAGCTGGAACCAGCGCAACGGTTCTCCTAAATAGGACCTCGGCCCGCTCGGCACTGCCCTTTATGTCAAGGATGTGTCCCATGCTGTTGACGAGCGCAGCCCGAATTAGCAACTGCGGATTCTGGTTCGGATCTGAGCCGGACGTAATTGCGTCGAGAAAACCAGCCAATTGTTTAGCATCGGCTTCGGCGCGCTTCCGGTCTTCTGGCGAGTCAAATTTTGGCGGATAGTTCTCGGCGTGGTCGGAGAGGTCGCCAATCATTTCGTCCAAATATTTGGCGTCCAATCCGTAACTTTTTCCGGATGGCGTATCTCGAACAATCATGATTCGCTTAATGTCGTAGTTGCCATACGGCGCAGCAACGGCCGGCGCAGAAAATAGTGTGGCTGCGAGTACCAAGAGAAGTAGTCGTGTCATGAGATACCTAACGTTGTAGGTAAGGGGCGCTGCGCGGCGCTTTATCGCGCAGCGTCCAGCGACCGGAGGGAGCGGCCTTGACCGCATGTTAGACCGCAGTTTCATCTGCCTCGATGTCAATGCAGTAGGCAACCCAGGAGGCAAAGCTACCGAATTGGTCAGCTTCGCTCGGAGAAAATGGGCTTTTGCCAACCTTTGGGAGGGCGTGCGTGTCGACCCAAAGAACCGACCCGTTGGGTGATGCTGTGTCCAACAGCACTGCGCCCGCATCATTTCGGTCATCAAGGACGACATATTGTTCAGGGAGCCCAACTGCGCAGCGAAATCGCTCAGTGGTGGAAACCGAACTGACGATATTGGGGATGGCATTTGCGGGACCGTAACCGCACGACTGCAAGAACCACTTAACGTCGCGGGGAAGGGTAACGCGCAGGCGGGATTCAACGCTTTGTAGGGTGGCTTCAGTCTCCGTTCTCGTGCCTTGGAGAAGCGACCCGTTTTTTTCAAGGAGCTCGGCAATCGTGTTCATAGAGGGCTCTGCGGTCTAACGTTGTAGGTAAGGGGCGCTGCGCGAAGCTTTATCGCGCAGCGTCCAGCGACCAAAGGGAGCGGCCTTGACCGAATTGTTAGGCACTAGGAGTACTCCACGGTGCCTGGTGGCAGTTTGATGCCACACAAAGCGCGATAACAAACACCATTGCCATAAACCACCCATTTCCCCTCTAGTCGGGCTTTTGTGACTAGGCGACGAAGGACGTCAAGGAGGCTGAGAGCACGGCTTCTAAACAGCAAAGGGTTGATGGGGTTGGGTTGTTCGTTCGGATATTGAACGGTACCAAGCAACTCTTTCCATTGTTTTGGACGCGCGCGAATAACACCTTCAAGTTTTTTCAAGATATCTTCAACTGCGGTGAGATCATCTTTCTTCAGGCAGAGCATGACGTTCATGGATGTGATGCCTATTCCAGCGTCTCGTTGGGCGAAATGTTCGAAGGCAGGGGCAATCAAGTAGTAGTACCCCAGTGCATGGAAGTCGTCGGAGTCAAACCGTATGCGATCTTCGCACCCGAGGGGCCGGACGAATTCGTTGCCCTGTGCGGTGGCCAAACCGATGACGTGCCTCATTGCGTGTGCCTAACGTTGTAAATCACCGGACGGCAAAAGCGCAGCTTTTGACGGTCCGGTGGATTGGAATGTTAGAGGTGCCACGCAAGGCTTCCTGAAGCGACGACGAGCAACGCAAGCGACACCACAAAAAAAGCTGAAACATAGCGAATGAAAGGCTTGCGGTGAGGGCGTGCTTCCTCGGAAAGGAACCGATCTGATGCGAATGCGATTGGGCCAAGCGCATATGCCCACAGCGGCGCATTGAAACCACGTATCAACGGAACAAAGTGCCGCAAGGCCATAGCCAATAGGCAGCACGGTATCGCAAAGACAGCAATCGTGATTCCGATGGCAATTGTGTTGGTCACAACATACCTCTAACTTTGTTGTAGGGAGACAGCTTTGCGCCCTAACTCCGGCGCATGCTGCATAACTCGGCAAAGACCGATGCTGCGAAAGCCCCACCCCGTCTGGCTTTCCCTAAATTCGAGATCAATTGCAACCATACTAAATTTCCGTGAAAAGCGGCACGGCTCGAATATATCGCAATGACATGCATTCAGGGGGCCAACGTCTGCTTTTGGCAAAGTTATTGAACGACTGCTCTTAGCCGGGAGTGTGAGGTTGCCAATGGCCGGTTCGGAGCATCCAGTTCAATAACCCTGGGTTTGGCGGAGCGGCCGCTATCGGGAAACCGCGATGGCCGGAATGGGCGCGTCAGAGCCATTGGCTAAATACGTAAAATTCATTATTTAGCGCCGCCATGGTGCTGCGCCGCACGACCGCCATATATCCATGACGGATCGCGCATAACCGGGTTTGGCCGGGGCTGCTCGTGCGGTCTTTGGCGCACCGGTGCGCCGCCGGACGAGCGAAAAAAATGCCCGGCGGAGCCGGGCAACTAGAGGGGGGTTTCTGATCTTGTCGACGTCGATCAGTTCGTTTTGCTCCGGCTGCGGCTGCCCGGTTTGCTCTTGTTGGCGCTTGTTTCGCTCGGGTCTTCATCCGGTAGCAGCGGCTCGGCTGGGCTCGTTCCGCGGTCGTCGATAACCTCGGCGCTGACGCTGTGCATGGCCTGTTCCGCCGTTTCCAGCGTGCTGCGCACGGCCTGGAGGGCGACTTCCGCTTCCCAGGGGCTGATCTTTTCCAGGCGCTTGAGGCTGGAGAAGGCCATTTCGTCGAAAATCCGGACCTGGGCTTCGGCGCTGTGCACCAGCATCTTGTGGGTTTCGCCGACGATCTCGTAGGCATTGCCCAGTAGTTTGCTGGTCCGGGCGCTGTGTTCCAGCCACAGTGTCGCGGGAAACTGGGTGAGCGCTTCGAGTTGGCCATGGCCGAACTGGCTGACGTGTTTGCTGCCCGAGTGCAGCGCATCGCGCCCGCTACTCGAAAACAGTTCGGTCAGTCGCTGACCGGCATTGAGGCAGGCGGCGGACAGGCCGAGCAGGTTGTTCAGGGTGTAATCCCGGCTCTGGGCTATTTCGTGCTGAGTCAAATACATGGGGCGCTCCCGGCGGTCATCAGTGCCGCCAGATTAGCGCCCCGAGATGACAGTGCTGTGACTCAGCCGATGCTCTTGACGCCTTCGGCCGTGCCGAGCAGCAGCAGGTTGGCCGGGCGGAGGGCGAACAAGCCGTTGGTGACGACGCCGGCGATCTGGTTGATCTGCGTTTCGAGACCCTTGGGGTCGGTAATGGCCAGGCCGTGCACGTCGAGGATCAGGTTGCCGTTGTCGGTGACGAAACCGGCGCGCTGTACCGGTGTGCCGCCCAGCTTGGTCAATTGGCGGGCGACATGGGCGCTGGCCATGGGAATGACTTCGACCGGCAAGGGGAATTTGCCCATGGTGCCGACCAGCTTCGAGCGATCGGCGATGCAGACGAAGGTCCTGGCCACCGCGGCGACGATTTTCTCGCGCGTCAGGGCGCCGCCGCCGCCCTTGATCATGTTCAGGCCGCTGTCGATTTCATCGGCGCCATCGACATAGACCGGGATGTCGTCCACCTCGTTGAGGTCGAGCACGCGGATGCCATGGCTTTCCAGGCGTATGCGGGTGGCTTCCGAACTGGCCACGGCGCCCTGGTATTTGTCCTTGAGCGGGGCCAGCGCGTCGATGAAGAAATTGGCCGTCGAGCCGGTGCCGACGCCGATGATGCTGCCGGCCGGGGCGTGTTGCGCCACGTAGTCGGCAGCGGCTTGCGCGACTGCCTGCTTGAGTTCGTCCTGGGTCATGATGGGCTTCCTGTGTGCGGTGAGGCCTATTTTAACCTGTCAAAAAAGTTTCACTTTACGGCGTCATTAAATCGTTAAACTGGATAGATCGTTTATGGGAGAAAAGAATGAGCACAACAAAGAAATCCGCCCCCGCCGGCAAATCCACCGGCGCCGCCAAGCCGCCGAAAAAGCTGGTGCCGCGGGTCGCTGCCAAGGTCGCGCCGCAGGTCGACGAACAGCCTGCGGCCATCGTCGCGCCGGTCGTCGCCGAGGCGCTGCCGGCTGTTTCGGCAACGGCGGCGGCAACCGCCACGGCCCGGCCGCCCCGCAAGCCGTCGCGGGTCGATGAAACCGTGGCTCGCCACCAGAAGGTCCTGGCCGACGCGCTGGTCAAGGCGCAGGCCATCAAGTACGACCAGCCGAAGGTGATCAAGGTCGAGGCAAGCCAGGGCAAAAAGGCCGACAAGCCGGTCCGGCCGAAAAAGCCGAAGCTGGTGCGCGACAGCTATGCCATGCCGGAAACGGAATATGCCCAGATCGCCGAGCTCAAGAAGCGCTTGGTCGGCATCGGCCGGGAAGCCAAGAAGAGCGAATTGCTGCGGGCCGGCATCATGCTGCTGGCGGCCTTGAACGAGGCCGAACTGGCGGCGGTGATGGGGCGCGTCGAACGGATCAAGACCGGGCGTCCGGCCAAGTAGGCGGGGGCGGGCAGCCAACCCCGGGCGAGGCCCGGGGTGCGGTTTTTGCCTGCCTTAGCCGGGGGTTTGGGCGGGGAACCAAAGCAAGTTCCCGGTTGTAACAACTCTGTAATAAAACAGCCATAGACTTCATTTGTTCGTTAAACAGAGGAGTCCAGAATGCTGCGTAATTCCCGTATTTTCCGTAACTCGGTGCTTGCCCTCGCGCTCGGCACCGTCGCTGTTTCCGCCATGGCTGTCGAAGTCACCGGCGCCGGGGCAACCTTCCCGGCCCCGATCTATGCCAAGTGGGCTGAAGCCTACCAAAAGGCCACCGGCAACAAGGTCAATTACCAGTCCATCGGTTCCGGTGGCGGTATCAAGCAAATCAATGCCAAGACCGTCGATTTCGGCGCGTCCGACATGCCGCTCAAGCCGGAAGATCTGGAAAAGAACGGCATGATGCAGTTCCCGACCGTGATCGGCGGCGTGGTTCCGGTGGTCAATCTGCAGGGTATCAAGCCGGGTGAGTTGAAATTCACCGGCGCCGTGCTGGCCGACATCTATCTCGGCAAGATCACCAAGTGGAACGACAAGGCGATTGTCGATCTGAATCCGAAGGCTGCGCTGCCGGCGACCGATATCGCCGTGGTCCGCCGCGCCGATGGTTCCGGTACCACCTTCATCTGGACCAACTACCTGTCCAAGGTCAGCCCGGAATGGAAGACCAAGGTCGGTGATGGTACCGCCGTGCAGTGGCCGACCGGCATGGGCGGCAAGGGTAACGAAGGCGTCGCCGCTTTCGTGCAACGCATTCCGGGGGCTCTCGGCTATGTCGAGTATGCCTACGTCAAGCAGAACAAGATGACGTTCGGCCAGGTGCAGAACGCCGCCGGCAACTTCATTGCGCCGGACGACCTGACCTTCAAGGCCGCCGCCGCGGGTGCCGACTGGAACAAGTCGGCCTTCTACGAAATCCTGACCAATCAAGCCGGCAAGGATGCCTGGCCGATTTCCGGCGCCACCTTCATCCTGATGCACAGGGTGCAGGACAAGCCGGAACAAGGCGCCGAAGCCCTCAAGTTCTTCGAGTGGTCCTACAAGAACGGCGCCAAGATGGCCGAAGATCTTGATTACGTTTCCCTGCCCGACAGTCTGGTCAAGTTGATCCACGCTTCCTGGCGCAATGTCAAGGATGCCTCCGGCAAGCCGGTTATCTCCGTCAAGTAATACGTTTTAACCCGATCGGTCTTCGGTTTGCGACAATAGCCCCCGCCCGTGGCGGGGGTTGCTTTGTGCAGCCGATGCCGGGCACACTGTCTCGCGATCTCACCGGACTCCGGCAATGAAAGAAGAAACCACGAAGGGCAAGCTGGGCGACCTGCTGTTCTTCAACCTGACCCGCGCCTTTGCGGCGCTAACCCTCGCTCTCCTCGTCGGGATCGTTATTTCCCTGATCTGGAGTGCGCTACCCTCGATTACCACCTTTGGCTTCGGTTTTCTGACCAGTTCCGAGTGGAATCCCCCGGCCGAACGTTTCGGCGCCCTGGTGCCGATGTACGGCACTATCGTGACCTCGCTGATTGCCCTGGTCATCGCCTTGCCGATCAGCTTCGGCATCGCCCTGTTTCTCACTGAACTCTCGCCGACCTGGCTGCGCCGCCCGCTGGGTATCGCCATCGAGTTGCTGGCCGGCATTCCCAGTATTGTTTACGGCATCTGGGGCCTGCTCGTCTTTGCACCGATTTTCGGCCAGTACGTGCAGCCGTGGATCGCCAAGACCCTTGGCCAACTGCCGCTGATCGGTCCGTTCTTCAACGGCCCGGCGCTGGGTATCGGCATTCTGGCGGCCGGCATCATCCTGGCCATCATGATCATTCCCTTCATCACCTCGGTGATGCGCGACGTTTTCGAACTGACGCCGCCGATGTTGAAGGAATCCTGCTACGGCCTCGGTGGCACGACTTGGGAAGTGGTCTGGAAAGTGGTGCTGCCTTATACCCGCGTCGGCGTTATCGGCGGCGTCATGCTCGGTCTCGGCCGGGCGCTCGGCGAAACCATGGCGGTTACCTTCGTCATCGGCAACGCCAGCCTGCTCTCCAATTTCTCGTTGTTCATGCCCGGCAACAGCATCACCTCGGCGCTGGCCAACGAGTTTTCCGAAGCGACGCCCGGGCTGTATACCGCGGCGCTGGTCGAGTTGGGCCTGATTCTTTTCGTGATCACTTTCATCGTGCTCTCCCTGTCCAAGCTGCTGCTGCTTTCGCTGGAGAAAAACTCCGGCGGCGGGCATTAAGAGGTCAATTATGAATTTGCGTACGCAACGAAAAATCATCAATGCCATTGCCCTGGTCCTCTCGATGTCGGCCATGGCCTTCGGCCTGTTCTGGCTGGTCTGGATCCTGTGGATGGTCATCGACCTCGGTGTCGGGGCCCTGTCCTTTACCTTGTTTACCGAGAATACGCCGCCCCCGGGCAGTGCTGGCGGCCTGAAGAATGCCATCGTCGGCAGCGGCATCATGGTCGGTCTGGCCATGCTGCTGGCCACCCCAGTCGCCATCCTGGCCGGCATCTACCTGGCGGAATACGGCAAGCGGACGGTGCTCGGCCAGGTCACCCGCTTCGTCAATGACATCCTGCTCTCGGCGCCATCGATCGTCATCGGTCTCTTCGTCTATGCCATCTATGTTGCTAATGTCGGCAAGTTCTCCGGCATGTCGGGCATCGTCGCGCTGGCCCTGCTGGTCCTGCCGGTTGTTGTGCGGACCACAGAGGATATGCTGGCCCTGGTGCCGAATGCCTTGCGCGAAGCGGCTTTCGCGCTGGGCGCTCCGAAGTGGAAGGTGATCCTGCTGATCACCCTGCGCTCGGCCAAGACCGGCGTCATCACCGGCATTCTGCTGGCCCTGGCGCGCATTTCCGGGGAAACCGCACCGCTATTGTTTACCGCCTTGTCGAACCAGTTCTGGAGCCTGGATCTTTCCGAGCCGATGGCCAATTTGCCGGTCACCATCTACAAGTTCGCCATGAGCCCCTTTGCCGATTGGCAGCAGCTGGCCTGGGCCGGCGTCTTCATCATCACCATGGGCGTGCTGCTGCTCAATATTCTGGCCCGTGTCGTCTTCCGCCAGACAAAAGCCCAGCACTGAACCCTATGCCCAAATTCAACGGATAATTTCATGATGCCAGTCGAGCAAACCATCCATACCCTGACTCCCGCGATCAGTATCAGGAACCTGAATTTCTACTACGGCAAGGCGATTGCCCTGAAGAACATCAACCTGGATATCATCAAGGGCAAGGTCACCGCCTTCATCGGGCCTTCCGGCTGCGGCAAATCGACGCTGCTGCGCACCATCAACCGCATGTACGACCTCTATCCCGGCCAGCGTGCCGACGGCGAACTGCTGGTCGGTGGGGTCAATATCCTGGCCAAGGGGGTCGATACCATCGCCCTGCGCGCCCAGGTCGGCATGGTCTTCCAGAAGCCGACGCCGTTCCCGATGTCGATTTACGACAACATCGCCTTCGGCGTCAGCATGCACGAGAAGCTCAGTCGCAACCAGATGGACGACCGCGTCGAATGGGCGCTTTCCAAGGCCGCCCTGTGGGATGAGGTCAAGGACAAGCTGAACAAGCCGGGCACCGGCCTCTCCGGCGGTCAGCAGCAGCGTTTGTGCATCGCCCGCGGTGTCGCCGTGAAGCCGCAGGTGCTGCTGCTCGACGAGCCGACCTCGGCCCTCGACCCGATCTCGACCATGCGCATTGAAGAGCTGATCCATGAGTTGAAGCAGGAATTCACCATCGCTATCGTCACCCACAACATGCAGCAGGCGGCCCGCGTTTCCGACTACACGGCTTACATGTACCTGGGCGAAATGGTCGAGTACGGCAATACCGACGAGATTTTCATCAAGCCGCAAGACAAGCGGACAGAAGACTACATCACCGGCCGCATGGGCTAACGAGGAAGACCAACATGAACGAAACCCAGCACGTATCCAGCCAGTTCGACGAAGACCTCAGCCTCTTGCGCACCCATGTGCTGCAAATGGGCGGCCTGGTCGAAACCCAGGTTTCGGCGGCCATCGATGCCTATACGACGGGCGAGATTTCGAGCGTCAAGACCATCGTCGACACCGACCGCAAGGTCAATGAACTGGAAAAGGCGATCGACGACGACTGCGCCCACATCATCGCCAAACGCCAGCCGGCGGCGTCCGATCTGCGCCTGGTGCTCGGCATCAGCAAGATCGTCACCGATCTTGAGCGGGCCGGCGACGAAGCCAAGAAAATCGCCAAGGGCGTTCGCCGGATCTACGAAAGCGGCCATCTGCCGTCGCAGTTCGGGGTCGGTATCCGCCACCTGGCGGAAGCCGCGCTGACCATGGTGCGCCAGGCGCTCGACGCCTTCGCCCGGCTCGATACGGCGCAGGCGACCAGTGTCATTCGCGCCGATTCGGATGTCGATACCGAGTTCAAGTCGATCATCCGCCAGTTGATCACCCACATGATGGAAGATCCGCGCACCATTACCACGGCCATCGACATCATCTCGATCGCCCGCGCTATCGAGCGTATCGGCGACCATGCGAAAAATGTTTCCGAGCAGGTGGTGTTTATCGTCGACGGGCGGGATATCCGGCATACCGGCAAAGAGGCCATCAAGTGACACCAACCATTCTGGTGGTCGAGGACGAGCCGGCGATTCAGGAACTTGTCGTCATCAACCTGAAACATGCCGGCTTCCTGGCGGTTCGGGCCGGTAGCGCCGAGGAAGCCGAGTCGGCGATCCGTGCCGCGCTGCCCGATCTGGTGGTACTCGACTGGATGTTGCCCGGCCAGTCCGGCGTGGCGCTGGCCAAGAAAATCCGCGCCGACGAGCGGACCCGCGAACTGCCGATCATCATGCTGACCGCCCGTGTTCATGAGGAAGACAAGGTGCAGGGCCTGGAGGCCGGGGCCGACGACTACGTCACCAAGCCGTTTTCGCCCAAGGAACTGGTCGCCCGCGTCCGCGCCGTGTTGCGCCGTCGCTCCCCCCACCTGGCCGGCGAGGCTATCGAAATCGGCGATCTGGCCCTGAACCCGGCGACTCACCGGGTAGTGGCCGGCGGCCAGGCGGTCGACCTGGGGCCGACCGAGTTTCGCCTGCTCTTCTTCTTCATGACGCACTCCGAACGGGTCTATACCCGCGCCCAATTGCTCGACGAAGTGTGGGGCGACCACGTCTTCATCGAGGAACGCACGGTCGATGTGCATATCCGTCGTCTGCGGGCGGCGCTTGAAGCCTCCGGTCACCATGAGCGGGTGGAAACAGTGCGCGGCACCGGTTACCGTTTTCGCGGAGCCTGATTCTGTCTGCCTCTCTGATTAGGGTAATTCTTCTTACCCTGCTCGCCGCCGTCTTTGCCCTGCCGGTTGGCTACTGGTTCGGCGAATGGGCAGGCTGGGCGATCGTGTGCGCCATGCTGGGCTGGAAATTGCTGTTCCATATCGGCAATTTCTCCCGTCTCGAGGTTTGGTCGCGGCAGCCCAAGGCGGACAGCTCGCTCGACGGACGGGGCGAATGGGGCAGCGTCTTTGCGCGGATTTACCGGCATGAAAAAGATATGGCAACGCAAATCGTCCGCCGCGAAGAGGAGGTGGCCACCCTGATCGCCGCCGGGCAGGCGCTGACCGACGGTGTGGTGCTGCTCGACGAGAATTACCAGATCATTTTCTGCAATACCACGGCCGAGATGCAGCTCGGTCTGGTTATCCATTCCGACCGCGGCCAGCCGATCATCAACCTGGTGCGCCAGCCGGAGTTCGTCGATTACCTGCAGGCCGGCGATTTCTCCCGCCCGCTGACCATGCGTTTCGAGCGCAATGAAGACCGCGTCCTCTCCATCCACGTCCTGCCTTATTCCGACAGCCGCCGTCTGATGCAGGTCAAGGACGTGACGCAGACCGACCGCCTCGACCGTATGCGGCGCGATTTCGTGGCCAATGTCTCGCACGAACTGCGCACGCCGCTCACCGTGCTCTCCGGCTTTCTCGAAACCCTGCAGGAGTTCGAGGTGGACCGCGACGAACGCAGCCGTTACCTGGCGCTGATGTCGGAGCAGTCGTCCCGCATGCTGTCCATCGTCCAGGACTTGCTGACCTTGTCCTCGATCGAGTCGGCGCCGCCGCCGGATACCGAACCGGTTGATATGATCAGCCTGCTCGACAAGCTGCGCCGCGATGCCGAAGCCCTTTCCGCCGGCCGCCACAGCATTGTCGTCGAATCCGACGGGCAGGGCGACCTGCGTGGTTCCGAGCCGGAACTGGTCAGCGCCTTCACCAATCTGGTCGCCAACGCCGTGCGCTACACGCCGGCCGGCGGCACCATCCGCCTCAGTTGGAAAGCCGGCCTGCAGGGGGCCGAGTTCGCCGTTCAGGATACCGGTATCGGCATCGATTCCAAGCACATCCCCCGGCTGACCGAACGCTTCTACCGGGTCGACCGCGGCCGCTCGCGCGACGCCGGCGGTACCGGTCTCGGCTTGGCCATCGTCAAGCACTCGCTGAGCCGCCATCAGGCGCAACTGGAAATCAAGAGCACGCCAGGGGTGGGCAGCCGCTTCGCGGCCAAGTTCCCGGCCAGCCGGGTGGCCGGGATTCAGTAGCGGCAGCGCCGCCGGGGCAAGGTTTGCCGCGCGCTAGTGGGTTGGCAGCGGCGCGGCCATCGCGCCCCTTCCCCATAAATGGGGAATTACCCGGGGGGCGGGTGAAAAGGCCCGCCCAGCAGTCTCCGAATCGACTTTGCTGAGATCCATTTGTGCCCGAAAACAGGGGCTTGTCGCAGCCTGCCCGGCGCGGCACGGTACGTGCTGAGGACGGATTGTCCGGAAACGGTTTTCCTCAATTTGTCCAAAGTGAGAGAGAAAAAATCATGACCCCAATCGAATCACTGAGCAGCGTATTTGCGTCGGACAACTCGGCCAAGCAGCCCGCCCGCGAGCGGCGGAGCGACCAAGATCGTCGGCTCCAGGACTTCGGTCCGCCGGAAGGCCTCGCCGAACGCCGCGTGCGCGCCGAACGGCGTTTTCCCGAAGTGTGTTTCACCGAGGTCGATGAACATATCGAGATCCCGCCAGTGCAATAACATGGCGGCATGATGCATGCCCGCCGTTTTTAGTTCGGGCCTGGCCTGTGTGCTGAGGTTGAACCTTGGTGAAGATTTTCCTGGTTGCCAAGCACCAGTGCAAAGAAAAGCCCCATGCAATTCACTGATTGCATGGGGCTTGTTTGGTGGGCCCGCACGGACTTGAACCGTGGACCAAAGGATTATGAGTCCTCTGCTCTAACCAACTGAGCTACAGGCCCGGAAACTTTAGTTGCCGTTGGTGTCCACGAAGCTGCGCAGTTTGTCGGAGCGGCTGGGGTGGCGCAGTTTGCGCAGGGCCTTGGCTTCGATCTGGCGGATGCGTTCGCGGGTGACGTCGAATTGCTTGCCGACTTCTTCCAGCGTGTGGTCGGTGTTCATTTCGATGCCGAAGCGCATGCGCAGGACCTTGGCTTCACGCGTGGTCAGCGTGTCGAGGATTTCCTTGGTGACGCCGCGCAGGCTGGAGTACATCGCCGCGTCGGCCGGAGCCAGGGTGCCGGAGTCTTCGATGAAGTCGCCGAGATGCGAGTCGTCGTCGTCGCCGATAGGGGTTTCCATGGAGATGGGCTCCTTGGAAATCTTCATGATCTTGCGGATTTTCTCTTCCGGCATGTCCATCTTCTTGGCCAGTGTGGCGGGATCGGGTTCGGCACCGGTTTCCTGCAGGATCTGGCGGCTGATCCGGTTCATCTTGTTGATCGTTTCGATCATGTGCACCGGGATGCGGATGGTCCGCGCCTGGTCGGCGATGGAGCGGGTGATGGCCTGGCGGATCCACCACGTTGCATACGTCGAGAACTTGTAGCCACGGCGGTATTCGAACTTGTCTACCGCCTTCATCAGGCCGATGTTGCCTTCCTGGATCAGGTCGAGGAACTGCAGGCCGCGGTTGGTGTATTTCTTGGCGATCGAGATGACCAGGCGCAGATTGGCTTCGGTCATTTCGCGCTTGGCGCGGCGGGCCTTGGCTTCGCCGGTGGACATCTGCTTGTTGATGTCCTTGAGGTCCTTGAGCGGAATGCCGATGCGTTCCTGCAGGGCCAGCAGTTTCTTCTGTTCTTCCTTGATCGCCGGGCCGTTGCGGGTCAGGACGGCGACGTAGGTCTTCGGGGCGGCAGCGATTTCACCGTCGGCCCAGTCGAGATTGACTTCGTTGCCGGGGAAGGACTGGATGAAGTGCGGACGCGGCATCTTGACGCGGTCCACACAGATTTGCTGGATCTTGCGCTCGCAGCCACGGACTTGCTCGACCATGCCGCGCACGCTGTCACACAGGCGCTCGATCGAGCGCGAGGTGAAGCGGATGTTCATCAGCTCGTCGGAGATTTCCTGTTGCAGCTTGAGGTAGGCCTTGTCGTGCGAGCCCTTGCTGTGCAGGGCCTTTTGCATCTTGGCGTGGATCGTCCGGATGATGGCGAAACGTTCCAGGGCGTCAGTCTTCAGTTGCAGCAGGGAGGCGGAGACTGCGGCCGCGGCATTGCCGCCTTCTTCGTCTTCCGGCTCTTCTTCTTCCTCTTCGACTTCTTCGGCCGGCATTTCGGCGGCCGGGGCGACTTCGACGGCGTTCGGGTCGATCAGGCCATCGACCAGTTCGTCGATGCGCATTTCCTCGGTTTCGACCTTGAGGGCCATCTCGAGGATGTCGTCAATTGTCGTCGGGCAGGCGGAAATCGCCTGCACCATGTGCTTGAGGCCTTCTTCGATGCGCTTGGCGATTTCGATTTCGCCTTCGCGGGTGAGCAGCTCGACCGTGCCCATTTCGCGCATGTACATGCGCACCGGGTCGGTGGTCCGGCCGAATTCGGAATCGACGGTGGACAGCGCCTGCTCGGCCTGTTCCTCGACTTCTTCGTCGTCGGTAGCGGCAGCGGCGGTGTCCGACATCAGCAGATCTTCGGCGGCCGGGGCTTCGTCGAAGACCTGGATGCTCATGTCGCTGAATGTGGAGATGATCGCTTCGATACTTTCCGCATCGACGACGTCGTCCGGCAGGTGATCGTTGATTTCGGCGTAGGTCAGGTAACCCCGTTCCTTGCCGAGCTTGATCAGGGCCTTGAGGCGGGTTTTGCGCGCTTCGGCGTCAAGCGGTTCCGGAGTTTCTGCTATTGCACCGTCGAGCAGCGCCTTTTCGGCGGCCTTTTCCTTGGCTTTGCTGATGCGAGCCTTGGGGGCTTCCTTAGCAGTATCTTTTGCCTTGACCATGAACACGATCCCTTAAAATGCGGAAAACCGCAGATTTTACCATAACTTAGCTGCGATTTCCCCGGTTGCTGAGGAACTGGATGTAGGCCAGTTTTTCCGCGGCGCTCAGTCCGGCCACGCCGAACTGCTGGGCCTTTACCTGCAATTCGGCGAAAGCCTTCTTGTGGCCGCCTTCCTGCAGTTTTTCCAGGGTGTCCTTGAATTCGGTGTCGGATTCTGCTTCGTCAAACGGCTGGTCGAGAAGTTCCGAGGCGGCGCTTTCGATCAGGCCTTCTTCCGGCATGCCTCGCAGGCGTTCGCGCAGCGCGGCGTAGCTGGTGGCGCCCAGGGGCGCGCCGCTGACCAGTTCGTGCAGGCGGACCAGCGCCGGACGTTCCGGTGTGTCGGGCAGCAAGTCGATTTGCAGTTGCGCCGCCAGTTGCGGTTTGTGGATGACCAGACGAAGCAGGTTGCGGGTCAGCGATGGGGCCGTCCGGCGGGCCTTGGGGGGGGCGGCCGGGGTGTAGGATTTGAGGTCGCAGAGGCGCTCGACTTCGCTTTGGGCAAAACCGCTGGCCTCGGCCAGGCGCTTGACCAGTTGTAAACGGAGCAGCGGTGTCGGCAGTTTGAGGAGCAGCGGCTTGGCTTCGTAGATCAGTTGCGCCTTGCCTTCCGAGCTGGTCAGGTCGCAGCGCTGGGCCAGTTCGCGCAGCAGGAAGTCGGAGAGCGGCATGGCCTGTTGTACCAGGCGGTCGAACTCGGCCTTGCCGTTGGCCCGGATGTAGCTGTCCGGGTCTTCGTCCTGGGGCAGGAAGACGAAGCCGAGTCGCTTGTTGTCGGCCAGCACTTCCAGCGAGTTTTCCAGGGCGCGCCAGGCGGCCTTGCGGCCGGCGTTGTCGCCGTCGAAACAGAAGACGATGCGGTCGACCTGGCGCAAGAGCTTGGTCACGTGGGTGCTGGTGGTGGCCGTGCCGAGCGCCGCGACGGCATTGCCGACGCCGTTCTGGGCCAGCGCGATGACGTCCATGTAGCCTTCGGTGACGATGGCGGTATTGGTGTCGCGCAGGCCCTGGCGGGCTTGCGGCAGGCCGAATAGCTCCCGGCCCTTCTCGAAAAGCGGGGTTTCCGGCGAATTGAGATACTTCGGTTCGCCCTGGTCGATGATGCGGCCGCCGAAGGCGATGATCTCGCCCTTCGGATTGATGATCGGGATCATCAGTCGGTCGCGGAAGCGGTCGTAGCGCCGGCCGGCTTCGTTCTCGATGACCAGGCCGGCGATTTTCAGTTCTTCGGCGTTGTAGTCGGGGAAAACTTCCTGCAGGTTCTGCCAGCCCTCCGGCGCGTAGCCGATGCCGAAACGGGCGGCGATTTCGCCGGACAGGCCGCGCTTCTTGCAGTATTCGATGGCGCGCGGCGAGGCCTTGAGCTGATCCTTGTAGTACTGCGCGGCGCGCGCCGAGATGTCGATGAGCGTCCGCGTCTGGCCCGGCTTTTCATCGACGAAGCTGCGCCCCTCGCTTTCCGGTACCTGCATGCCGACGCGGCCGGCCAGATCCTTGACGGCATCGACGAAGCCGAGGCCGAGGTATTCCATGGCGAAGCCGATCGCCGTGCCGTGCGCGCCGCAGCCGAAGCAGTGATAGAACTGCTTGGTCGGGCTGACCGTGAAGGACGGCGATTTCTCGTTGTGGAACGGGCAGCAGGCAGCGTAGTTGGCGCCGGCCTTTTTCAGCGGAACGTAGCCATCCACCAGGTCGACGATGTCGACACGGGCTAGCAGGTCCTGGATGAAGGAGTCGGGAATCACGGTTTTAGGATCGAGTTGTTAGGATCGAGGATCGAGTGGGCTTACTAGGCAACTAGATCCTCAATCCTAAGCAACTAGGAAGAAAGCGCAGCTTTCACCAGTTTGGAGACTTCCGCCATGTCGGCCTTGCCGGCCAGTTTCGGCTTCAGTACGGCCATCAGCTTGCCCATGTCGGCCGGGCCCTTGGCGCCGGTTTCGGCGACGGCGGCGGCGACGGCAGCGGCGATTTTGTCGTTGCCCATCTTTTCCGGCAGGTAGGCGCCGAGGATGACGATTTCAGCCTTTTCCAGATCGGCCAGGTCCTGGCGCTGGGCGGCTTCGTACTGGCTGACGCTGTCCTTGCGCTGCTTGACGAGTTTCTCGATGACGGCGATGACGGCGTTGTCGTCGAGTTCGACGCGTTCGTCGACTTCCTTCTGCTTGACGGCGGCGAGCAGCAGGCGGATGGCGGCCAGTTTGGCGCTTTCCTTGGCCTTCATGGCCGTCTTCATGTCTTCGGTGATGCGTGCTTTGAGAGTCATTTTTTTAGCTGTTAGTAGTTAGTTATTAGTTGTTAGCAGGAGAGGGGGCGGTTTTGCCTTTGCTCGCGACTAATGACTAATTTCTCGAAACTAAAGAAAAAAGCCGCCAGCTGTTGAGGCGGGCGGCTCTTTGGTGCGACGTTCACTTTACTGGATCAGTACAGTTTCGGCGGCAGGGTCAGGCTACGGAGGCGCTTGTGCTGGCGTTTGACAGCAGCGGCAGCCTTACGCTTGCGTTCGGTCGTGGGCTTTTCGTAAAACTCACGGGCACGCAGCTCGGTCAGGAGGCCCGTCTTCTCGACAGTACGTTTGAAGCGGCGAATGGCCACCTCGAACGGCTCGTTTTCCTTGACACGAATGTTCGGCATATAAATCACCCCCTTCCGTAAGGCGCCTGCCAGGTCAAGTAAACGGCAGTGCGCGCAAAATTGTGTCCGCATGGTTGCGGAAAGCCGGACAGTATATTGCAAAAGACCTTTCAGCTCCAAGTGTTAAAATGCGCCCCCATGCTAGTCCTCGGTATTGAATCCTCCTGCGACGAAACCGGTATCGCGCTCTACGACAGCGAAGCCGGCCTCCTTTCGCATGCTTTGCATTCGCAGGTGGCGATGCATGCCGAATACGGCGGCGTGGTGCCGGAGCTAGCCTCGCGCGACCATATCCGGCGCGTCGTGCCCTTGTTGCGTGAGGCGATGGCGCGCGGCCAACGGACCTTCGACGATATCGATGCCGTCGCTTACACCCGCGGTCCCGGCCTGGCCGGCGCCTTGCTGGTCGGTTGCGCCTTCGCCGAAGCGCTGGCCGTGGCCCTCGACAAGCCGACCATTCCGGTGCATCACCTCGAAGGCCATTTGTTGTCGCCGTTGCTCTCCAGCGATCCGCCGAGTTTCCCGTTTGTCGGGCTGCTGGTTTCCGGCGGCCATACGCAACTGATGCGGGTCACCGCTGTCGGCGAGTACGAACTGCTCGGCGAAACCCTCGACGATGCGGCCGGCGAGGCTTTCGACAAGAGCGCCAAGATGCTCGGCCTGCCCTATCCGGGCGGCGCGCTGCTCTCGAAACTGGCCGAGCAGGGCGATCCGGCCAAATACACCTTACCGCGGCCGATGCTGCATTCCGGCGATCTCAGTTTCAGCTTTTCCGGCCTGAAAACGGCGGTGCTGACGCTGGTTCGCGAGCAGGGCGAAACGCTGTCCGACGAATTTCGGGCCGATGCGGCGCGCGCCTTCCAGGAAGCCATCGTCGAGGTGCTGGTGAAAAAGTCGCTGAAGGCAATGAAACAGACCGGCCTCAAGCAACTGGTGGTGGCCGGCGGCGTCGGCGCCAACCGGCAGTTGCGGGCGACGCTCGACGACGAGGCGCGGCGCAAGAAATTCCGCGTCTATTACCCGGAACTCGAATTCTGTACCGACAATGGCGCGATGATCGCCCTGGCCGGTTGCCTGCGCCTGCTATCCGGTGCGCCGAGCAAGCCGGCGGGGAGTTTTGCCATCCAGCCGCGCTGGCCTCTTATGGACATTTCCTCCCACGGGGCTTGAGCCCATTCGGCGGCCCAACCCGGCTAGTGAAAGTTGAAAAAAGCGTCCTGCCCGGAGGGACGGGGCAGGACGCCAACGTGCAGTGCGCGGTGAGCCGGGCTCAGAAGACCCAGACGGCCTCGGGCGGGAACTCCAGCCAGCGCTGGCCGGCCTCTTCCTGACGCTGCCCCCAGGCGCGCAACAGGTTTTGTCCGGCGTGCAGCACATACTCGAAACGGTCGCCGAGGAACATCGAGGTGACCAGGTCGATCTGCGCCCGATGTTCGCCCGGGCCATCGGCCAGGCGAGCTCGTTCGATGCGGACGATGGCGCTGACCTCCTGGCCGATGGCGGCATCGCTGCGCCGCTGGCCCCACAGGCGCAGGCCATCGCCGATGTCGACGCAGGCTTGGCCGGCGCGAATTTCGCTGATCCGGCCCTTGATGACGTTATTGCTGCCCATGAAATCGGCGACAAAGAAGGTCTGCGGCTGGCTGTACATCTCCTGCGGCGTGCCCTGCTGTTCGATGACGCCGCCGTTCAACAGCAGGATGCGGTCGGACATCGCCATCGCCTCCGACTGGTCGTGGGTGACGACCAGCGCCGACAATTGCAGTTCGACGATCAGGTTGCGCAGCCAGGCGCGGGCTTCCTCGCGCATCTTGGCGTCGAGGTTGGAGAGCGGTTCGTCGAGCAGGATGACCGGCGGGTTGTAAACCAGGGCGCGGGCAATCGAGACGCGCTGCTGCTGGCCGCCCGAGAGCTGGTGCGGGTAGCGTTCGGCGAGGTGGTCGAGGCCGAGGTTCTTGAGCGCCGCATGGACGCGCTGGATGATCTCGTTGGTGCTCACCTTGCGCAGCTTGAGCGGGTAGGCGACGTTGTCGAACACCGTCTTGTGCGGCCACAGCGCGTAGGACTGGAAGACCAGGCCGAGTTCGCGCTTCTCGGCCGGAATGTCGATGCCGGCGGCGGCATCGTAAATGGCCCGGCCGGCGATGCTGACGCTGCCGTGATGCGGCTGTTCAAGGCCGGCGACGGCCCGCAGCAGCGTCGTTTTGCCGCTGCCCGAGGGGCCGAGCAGGGAAACCACTTCGCCGCGGCGCAGGTGCATCGAGACGCCCTTGAGGATGGGATTGCTGCCGTAGGACAGGGCGAGGTTGTCGACGGTCAGGATGGTCTTGTCAGTCATGAAGTTTTACTCCGAAACGCAGTGCCAGGGCGAGGCCGACGCCGACCAGCAGCATGTTGATCAGGGACAGGGCGGCGACCACATCGACGGCGCCGGAAGCCCACAGGGAAACGATTTGCGCACCGATCACCTCGGTGCCGGGGGAAAGCAGATAGACGCCGGTCGAGTATTCGCGCTCGAAGATCATGAAGATCAGCAGCCAGGAACCGAGCAGGCCGTTGCGAATGAGCGGCACGGTGATGTCGCGCGACACCCGGCTACGCGAGGCGCCGACCAGGCGGCCGGCCTCTTCGAGTTCCGGGCCGACCTGCATCAGGGCGCTCTGGATCAGGCGCATGCCGTAGGCCAGCCAGACCACGGCGTAGGCAAACCACACCGAAAACAGCGTCGAGCGCAGCGGCGCCAGGAAGGGCACGAAGAGGAACACCCAGAACACCGCCAGACCGGCCATCAGGCCGGGAATGGCACGCGGCGTCAGGATCACGTAATCGACAAAGCGCGACAGGCCGTCCGGCTGGCGGTGGGTGGCCAGGCCGATCAGCAGGTAACCGCCGACCGCGACGGCGCCGCCGATGGTGCCGATGAGGATGGAATTGACGATGGAACGAATCATCGTCGACTCCTCGAAGACGGCGTGGAAGTGGTCCAGGGTCAGGACTTCGAGCAGATTGACGCCTTGCCCCCAACTGCTGACCACCGAGCGCAGCGCGATGCCGGAGACCGGCACGACGACGGTGATGAACAGCCAGGCGACGATCAGGCCGAGGGCCAGCCACTTCCACGGGCCGAGCATGAGCGGGCGCTGGCGGGCCGACTTGCCTTTCATCGAGACGTAGCGCTGGGCCGACTTGAGCAGGAAGCGCTGCAACAGCACCAGCGGGAAGGTGATGGCGACGATGCAGGTGGCGACGGCGGCCATCAGGTGGTAGGACGGCGTGCCCAGCTTGTTGGTCAGCTTGTAGAGGTAGGTGGTGAGTACCAGGTGGCCTTCCGGGTCGCCGAGGATCAGCGGCAGGCCGAAGATCTCGAAGCCGAGGAAGAAGACCAGCACACCGACGTAAAGCAGGGCCGGCGAAACCATCGGGATCGAGACATCGCGGGCGACGCGGAAGGGGCTGGCGCCGGACAGGCGGGCCGCTTCCTCGACGTCGGAACCGAGATTGCGCAGGGCTGACGAGGAGTAGAGATAAACGTGCGGTACATGCGTCAGGCCGGCGATGACGACAATCGAGGCCAGCGAGTAGATGTTCCACGGCACGCCGCCGAAGATCGACTCGAACCAGACCGAGAAGAAGCCGACCGGGCCGAGCGATACGACGTAGCCGAAGCCGAGGACGACCGGCGAGACGAAGATCGGGATGAGGATCGGCGTCTCCAGCCAGCGCCGGCCGGGCAGGTCGGTGCGAACCATGATGAAGGCCAGGATGGCGCCGAGCGGAATGGCAATGGCGCTCATGCCGACGGCGACAATCAGGGTGTTCTTGGTCGCCGACCAGAAATCCGGGTCATCGAAAATGAAGGCGAAGGATTCCAGGCTGAGCGTCGCCGTCTTCATGAAGAAGGGGCCGGACAGCACGCTCTGGTAGATCACCAGGCCGAGCGGGAAGAAGACGGAAAGGGCGAGCAGGGTCACCACTGCCCGTCGGGGCAATGTTTGCAACATGGGGGTTCCTCGGGAAAAGTGAGGGGGGTCACTCCCTCCCTTTCAAGGGGAGGGCCGGGGTGGGGATGGGTCTAAAGCCGGTCTGGCCGGGACCCATCCCCCTCCCAACCTCCCCCTTGTCCCAAGGGATACCTTCCCTGCGGGACATAAAGGGGGAGGAGCGTTAGCAGGGCGCGGCTTACTTGACCTTCACCGCGCCGTTCCACTGCTTCAGGAAATCGAGGCGCTTGGCCTGATCGAGATAGGTCAGCAGGCCGGTGCCGATGGTTACCGGGCGCAGGGCGTCGCCCAGTTGCTGTTTCAGACCGCTGGCCGTGGTCTCGCCTTCAACGTCGGGGCGAATGGCGTAGAGGTCGGCCTTGCTGGCGATGATCTCCTGGCCTTTCTTGGAGAGCACGAAATCGAGCCAGAGCTTGGCGGCGTTGGGGTTCTTCGCATTCTTGGCGATGAACATGACGCGGCTCAGGACCAGGGTGTAGTCCTTGGGCAGCACGATGCCGATCGACGGATCCTTCTTGGCCCGGGTCAGCGCGTAGGCGGCGTTGAGGTTGTAGCCGATCAGGTTTTCGCCGGAGGCAATGCGTTCCATCATCGTCCCGGTGGATGCCTGGACCCGGGCCTGGACGCTGCCGAAAGCCTTCATCAGGTCGGCGAATACGGCGCCGTTAACCTGCTTGTCCTGGGTCACCAACATGAAGCCGACGCCGGATTTCTCCGGATCGTAGGTGGTGACCTTGCCCTTGTATTTTTCCGTCTGGCTGTTCAGCAGCTTGACGAAATCGGCGTGGCTCTGCGGCACTTCGTTGGCCGGCACCAGGCGCTTGTTGTAGACGAAACCGATCGGTTCGTAGGTGGTGCCGAAGGCTTCGTTTTTCCAGTTGGCCCACTCCGGTAGCTTGGCCGTTTCAGCCGACTTGTGCGGTTGGGCGTAGCCATCGTTGACCAGCTTGATCTGCAGGTCCATGGCCGACGACCAGGTCAGGTCGGCGGAACTGCCGGCCGCCGTTTCCGAAATGAAACGGTTGTAGAGTTCGGTCGTGCTCATGTTGCTGTACTCGACCTGGATGGCCGGGTACAGGGCGCGGAATTCACGGATCAGGTGGTTGGTCTGCTCGTTGTCGGTGACGCCGTAGATCGATAACTTGCCTTCCTTTTGGGCAGCGGCGATCAGGTCGGGCGCCGATTGGGCGAAAGCCGGGGCGCCGAGGAAGGTAGCGATGAGGCCGGCCAGCAGGCCGCGCTGGAAGTTGCGACGAGTGAGTTGCATGTTGTCTCCTGTTCTTTAATTCTGGCAGTGACGGCCACCCTTGGCGAACCGCCTGCCGATGATACTAAGGGGGCAGCCTTTCGAAGTGCTTTCGCGGCCGGCCCATTGCTAACGCTTTACGCGGGCGCCGGTCAGAAGCGGTAACGGGCGCCGAGCATCAAGGACTTGGGCGTGAAGTTGGCCGGCAGGCCGGAGTCCTTGTCGTAGCCCTGGCAGGTGCCGCCAGCGCAGAGCGAGTTCTGGCCGCCGTTCTGATTAGTGACCTGGGCGTAATAGGCGTAGAGGTCGGTCTGCTTGTCGAGGGCGAACTCGTAACCGAGGCCGATATGGTCGGAATCGCGATTGCTACTCAGGCGGTCGTCGAGGTGACCGTAAACACCGCGCAGAGTGTGTCGGCCGGCCATCGGTACGGCCAGTCCCAGCCACCAGACGGCGCGATCCAGGCTGGTATTGGCCAGGGCGCCATCCTGCGTGTCCTTGCCGCGCAGATAGTGGCCATAGAGCTTGGCCAGGCCGAGATCGTAAGTGGCGGCGAAGTTGTAGGAAGTCCGGTTAATGTTTTCGGTGGCCGGGGCGGTGACCGTGCCGGTGCGCTGGAAGGAGAGGTAGCCGGCACCGAGGAAGAGCGGGCCCTTGCCATAGGTCAGGCTGGCGCTCACCCCTTTGCCTTCGTTTTCCGGTCCGCTACTGCTGTTGCCCGGCGTGCCGCCGGTGACGCCGACATCGGCCCGGCTGTTGTTTTCCATCCCCGCCGAATAGGCGACTTTGCCCTGGAAGCCGGCCAGTTTTGGCGTCGCATAGAACACCGCGTTGTCGAAGCGGCTGGCGGCGGCGCTCGACCACAGCCGGAAGGCCGTGGCGCCGCCGATCGTGAAGGGATCGGAGGGGCTGGTGATCGAGTAGATCGGGGCGTAATCGCGCCCGAAGCGCAAATCGCCGAATTTTTCGCTGCGCAGGCCGAGGAAGGTATTGCGCGAGAAAATGGCGACGCCGGTGGTATTGACCGACGCCGAGGAGGCGCTACCGGCTCCCGGGTTGCTGACGTTGCTCGAGTGGCCGGTATTTTGACCATTGTCGATGGAGACGCCGGCTTCGAGCTGGAAGTAGGCGGCGAGGTCGTCGCCGAAATTGCGTTCGCCCTTGAAGCCGAGTCGGCTGGCCGAGCCGAGGCCGCTCTGGACGCGGGTCTTGTTGCCCTGGCCATAATCGCCGATCTCAATGCCGGCATCGATGATGCCGTAGATACTGAAGCCGTCGGACATGGCCAAGCCCTTGCCCTTGGCTGGCGCCGCCGCCACCGCCTGGGTTGCCTGTTCCGCTTTTCGGGTCGCGGTGGCGGCCGTCGCCGCCGTCGCTTGCAGCAATTCCTCAAGCTTTTCCAGACGGGCCTTTTGCGCCTGGATTTCGGCGCGCAGTTCGTCGAGAGGTGCGGCCTGCGTTGGGGAGCTCAGGGCCAGGCTGCCGAAGCAGGCCAGGATGGCGAGCGTGATTGGATGTTTCTGCATGGTGTCTCCTCCTTGTTGTCATTTCACGGGTGTCACCCGGCCGTTGTCGCACCGGATGGGAGGCGATTAGAAAGAAAACAGCTTTCGATTTGCTTTCGCTGCCTTGACGCGGAACAATTGCCGCCAATGAGTCAGGCCGGCGCGAATGTCCCGCACTGAGCCGGCCGAGGAGACAAAATGCGAATTCTGCTGGTGGAGGACCATCCCGAGCTTTGCGAGTGGGTGGCCAAGGCCTTGCGTCAGGCGGGCTATGTGGTCGATACGACCGATCGCGGCGACCATGCCGAGCATCACCTGCTGACCGGCGAGTACGACGGCGTGCTGCTCGATCTGTCGCTGCCCGGCAAGGATGGGCTGGAAGTGCTGCGCCACCTGCGGGCGCGCGGTTCGCGCGTGCCGGTGCTGATCTTTACGGCGCGCGGTTCGGTCGATGATCGGATCAAGGGGCTCAATCTGGGGGCCGACGACTATCTGCCCAAACCCTTCGAGCTGGCGGAACTGGAGGCCCGGCTGAAAGCCCTGTTGCGCCGCTCGCTCGGGCAGAACCCGGTGGTCCGCCTGGGCGACCTGGAGTTCGATACCCTCAGTCGCCTGCCCAGCGTGCGTGGCAAGCCATTGGCCCTGACGCCGCGCGAACTGGCCGTCCTGGAAACGCTGCTCAGCCGGATCGGCAGGCCGGTGGCGCGCGATGCGCTGTTCGAAAAAATCTTCAGCATGGAGCGGGATGCCCGGGCCGAGGCCATAGAGATTTACGTCCATCGCCTGCGCAAGAAGCTGGAAGGCTCGGGCGTCCAGATCACCACCGTGCGCGGCCTCGGTTACATGATCGGCGCGCTCAGCCAGGCGGCGGCTTGAGGGCGCCGGGGCTCAAGCGCCGGCTGGCCATCTGGCTGTTCGGCGTGCTCTCGGCGCTGCTCGTGGTGGATGCCTGGTTCAGCTACAGCGATGCCCTGGGGGCAGCCAACCAGGCTTATGACCGTTCGCTGTCGGCCTCCGTGAAGGGCATCGCCGAACGGGTGTACGCCACCGAAAGCGAAGTGGTCGTCGATATTCCCTACTCGGCGCTCGAACTGTTCGAAGCGGGCAGTTCCGATCGCCTGTTCTACAGCGTTGGCATTCCCGGCGAGGCGGCGATTACCGGTTACGAAGCTTTGCCGCTGCCGGAAAATATCGTGACGAATAGCCCGGTGTTCTACGACGGGATCTACAAAGGGCAGCAACTGCGCCTTGGTGCCTTGCTCAAACCGCTGTATCGGCAGGAGTTTCCCAAGCCGGTGATGGTCATCGTCGGCGAAACGATCAATACCCGGCAAGAGGTGGTACAGCATCTTTTCTTGCGCGAGGTGGCGCGCAAGGCCTTGCTGATCGTGGTCGCGCTGGCCGTCGCCCTGTTTGCCACGATGATCGCCGTGCAGCCGATCGACAATCTCGGACAGGCCATCCGCGAGCGGCCGGAAGACGATCTGACGCCGATCGAGGCGGTCGATATGCCGCACGAGGTGAAACCCCTGGTCGATGCCATCAACCTCCACATGCAGCGCATCGGCGCCATGCTCGAAGCGCGCCGCCGTTTCATCACTGATGCCGCGCACCAGTTGCGGACGCCGCTGGCCGTGCTCAACACGCAGGCCGAGTTTGCCCTGCGGCAACAGGCGGCGGCTGACATGCGGCCGGCCGTCGTGGCCCTGCATCGCAGTCTGGGCAGCGCCATCCGGCTGACCAATCAGTTGTTGTCGCTGTCCCGGGCCGAGCCGATCAATGGCCTGATGGTCGCCCGCCAGCCGGTCGATATCGCGGCCCTGGCGCGCGATATGGTGGTCGAGTTGCTACCGCTGGCCGAACGCAAGGGGATCGATCTCGGTTTCGAGGGGGCGACGACGGCACTGATCGTTCCCGGGCAGGCCGTGTTACTGCGCGAATTGCTGAGCAATCTGATCGACAATGCCCTGCGCTACACGCCGGCGGCCGGCATCGTCACGGTGGCCGTCGATCTGGCCGAAGGCCCGGCGGCCCGGGCCAGAATCCGGGTGATCGACAATGGGCCGGGCATTCCCGCGCAGTTTCGGGAACAGGTCTTTCTCCGCTTCTTCCGGCTCGATGGCGGCGATTACACGGGGAGCGGACTCGGCCTGGCTATCGTCCGCGAAATCGTCGTCGGGCATGGCGGCGAGATTTGCCTGGCCGATGCGCCCGGCGGCCAAGGCCTGCAGGTCGAGGTTGGCCTGCCATTGGCCGAGCCGCCGGCCTAGGCCTTTTTCTTGCTGCCGATTTTCGCTTCCTGGCCGGCCAGCAGCCGCTGGATGTTCGGCCAATGCTTGCCGATCAGGGCCATGCCGATGATGCCGACAACCAGGGTCGGGTGGTCGGCGCCGTGCATCAGGGCCGAGTACACCGGCGCCAGCATGGCGGCCAGGACGGCGGCCAGCGACGAGTAGCGGAAGGCGACGGCAATGAAAATCCAGGTGCCGAGGACGGCCAGGCCGAGCCCGGGGTCGAGGGCGAGCAGCACGCCGGCGGCGGTGGCGACGCCCTTGCCGCCCTTGAATTTGAGGAAGACCGGGTAGAGGTGGCCGAAGAACACGGCCAGCCCGACCAAGCCGGTGACAGTGTCGGAAAGGCCGTAGTGCAGGGCGCCGAAAACGGCCAGCCAGCCTTTCAGGGCATCGCCGAGCAGCGTCAATAGCGCCGCCTTCTTGTTGCCGCTGCGCAGCACATTGGTGGCGCCGGGATTGCCCGAACCGTAGGTGCGCGGGTCGGCCAGGCCGAACAGCTTGGAGGAAATCATGGCAAAGGGAACGGAGCCGAGCAGGTAGGCGGCGACAATGGCGAGGGCGGTTTGCATTGGTCTTATCCGGGCTGGAGTACAATCGCGGCGAATTTTACACCGCCAAGGCATCCCGACCCCGTATGGACATCATTTTCATCGAAGAGCTGCGCGCTGAGACGTGGATAGGCATCTATCCGCGCGAAAAAGCCATGCCGCAGACGGTCGAGATCAGCCTGCAGATCGGCGTGCCCACGGTTTCCGCCGGGGCCAGCGACGACATTCGCGATACCGTGGACTACGCCGTGGTCGTCGAGCGCTTGCGTGCCGACCTGGTGGCCAGCCACTTCAATCTTCTGGAAGCGCTGGCCGAGCACGTGGCGAGCTACCTGCTGAAGAACTTCGCCTCGCACTGGGTGCGCGTCTCCATCGCCAAACTGGGCATGATGCCGGGCGTCAAGCGCGTCGGCGTGATCATCGAGCGGGCTATTTAAGGAGCGCTACGGCGACCGGTTTGGCCTGCAGGGCGCTGACCAGGTCGTGCGGATGGATGCCGACCAGGTAGCCGCGACGGCCGCCGTTGATGTAGATCAGCGGCAGGTCGAGGATGGTTTTTTCGAGATAGATCGGCATCGCCTTCTTGGTGCCGAACGGGCTGGTGCCGCCGACCAAGTAGCCGGTATGGCGGTTGGCGACTTCCGGCTTGCAGGTCTCGACTTTCTTGCAGCCGATCTGGCGCGCCAGTTCCTTGGTCGAAACCTTGCAGTCGCCATGCATCAGGACGACCAGCGGCTTGGCATTCTCGTCCTCGAAAATCAGGGTCTTGATGACGCAATGCTCATCGACATTCAGCTCACGGGCCGAGACCGTCGTTCCGCCGTGCTCTTCGTAGGCGTAGAGGTGGCTGGAAAAGGCGATCTGATGCGCCTTCAGGAATTTGGTGGCCTGGGTTTCGGGGCCGTGCTCGTTTTTGGACATGGTCTGTTTCCGGCAATCTGGGACGGCGTCAGCGGTGCGTGCCATTAAGAGGAAGTTTGGGCTTTTTTCCAGTCGTCGGTCAATTGCCCGGCAAATCCCCAATCTTCTTCGGCAATTTCCTGGATGACGATGTGGATGTGTTCCGGGCGTTTGTCCAGCACCCGGACCAGCGCGTTGGTCACCTCTTTGACGATTTCGGCTTTTTGCGCCCGCGTCGCGCCGCGGGTGATCTGGATGTTTACGTAGGGCATGGCGGGCACCGGAAAGTCGGCGGTCGGGGAAGGGCGGTCATCATAAACGAAGGATGCTGGTCGGTCGAAAGTCGCGCTCGGGACTTCATTTTCTGGCTGAGAAATACAGGCAGGGCTGGCCGGAGGCGGCGATCACCTCGAGTTCCGGTTGGCGCTGGCTTTTGAAATCGAGCGCCCGGCAGCCGTAGCGGAACGGCAGTTGGTGGGTGATGAAATAATGGCTGCACCGATGGCAGCGGCGCGGTGGGCCGGTCTCGGCCGGGCGCGGCTCAGCCCCGGGGGTGATGGATGGCATGCAGGGATTTCAGGCGTTCGCGGGCGACGTGGGTATAAATCTGGGTCGTCGTGATGTCGGCATGGCCGAGTAGTAACTGGACAACGCGCAGATCGGCGCCGTGGTTGAGCAAATGGGTGGCGAAGGCGTGGCGCAGGACATGCGGCGACAGCTTGGCGGGATCGATTTCGGCCTGCCGGGCATAGCGTTTGATCAGTTGCCAGAAAGCCTGCCGGGTCATCGCGCCGCCCCGGCCGGTGACGAACAGCGCGTCGCTGGTCTGGCCCTTGATGATGTCCGGGCGGGCTTCGGCGAGGTAGCGTTGCAGCCAGTCGATGGCCACCTCGCCGAGCGGCACCAGTCGTTCCTTGCTGCCCTTGCCGAGAACGCGGACGACGCCCTCATTGAAGCCGACTTCGTGGCTTTTCAGATTGACCAGTTCGGAAACCCGCAGGCCGCTGGCATAGAGCGTTTCGAGCATGGCGCGGTCGCGCAGGCCAAGCGGATTGCCCAGGTCGGGGGCATCGAGCAGGTTATCCACCTGTTTTTCCGACATCACCTTGGGCAGGCGCGAGGGGCGGGCCGGGTTGGCTAGTTTCAGCGTCGGGTCGGTGAAAATGCGGCCGCGGCCGAGTTGCCAGCGATAGAAACGGCGCAAGGCCGACAGGTAACGGGATTGCGAGGTGGCGCGGGTGTGTCGCGAGAGGTGGGCGATGAAGGCGGTGAGCGTCGTGTCGCGGATGTCGAGCAGCGGCTCGCCGGCATTGCCGGCCAGCCAGAGGGCCAGGCGGCCGAGGTCGGAGCGATAGCTGTCGAGCGTCGCTTTGGCCAGGCCGTCTTCCAGCCACAGGGCATCGCAGAAATTGTCGATTTCGGCGAGGTCAGTTGCAGCGGGGGGCGAATTCGCGGTTTTCATGGTGCAGCAGCCAGCGTTTGACCTCAAGCAGGAAGCCGCCGCCCTGGCGGGCAAAACCGCCCAGCCCGCCGCCGCTGGCGACGACGCGATGGCAGGGGACGACCAGCGGGTAGGGATTGGCGCCGCAGGCCTGGCCGACGGCGCGCGGGGCGTTTTTCAGGTGTTTCGCCAGTTCGCCGTAGGTCCGCGTTTGGCAAGCCGGGATAGCGGCGATGTCGTGCCAGACGCGGCGCTGGAAGGCGGTGCCGGCCGGGCGCAGGGGCAGGGCAAAGCGGAATTCGGGATCGGCCAGATAGGCCTGCAACTGGCGTGCCGCCTCGGCGGCAAGCGGCGTACTCGGGGCTTGTGGTGGCTGCGGCTCGAGAAAGTCGATGCCGGTGATTTCATCTTCCGAACAGCAAATGCCCAGGGCAAAGCCGGGGGCGCCCACGATGGCCTGATAGGTCGGATTGTTCATCTTGCCTCCTTAATCGGATGCCGGAAACGGCCAGGGTTTAGAACGCCGAAATCCCGGTTTGTGCCCGGCCGAGAATCAGGGCGTGGATGTCGTGTGTCCCTTCGTAAGTATTGACCACTTCCAGATTGACCAGGTGGCGGATGATCCCGAAGTCGTCGGAAATGCCGTTGCCGCCCAGCATGTCGCGCGCCGTGCGGGCGATGTCGAGGGCTTTGCCGCAGGAGTTGCGCTTCAGCAGCGAGATGACTTCCGGGGTCGCGCTGCCGTCGTCCATCATGCGGCCGAGGCGCAGGACGCTCTGCAGACCGAGGCTGATTTCGGTCTGCATGTCGACCAGCTTTTTCTGGATCAACTGGTTGGCGGCCAGCGGCCGCTCGAACTGCCGACGGTCCAGCGTGTATTGGCGGGCCGTGTGCCAGCAGAATTCGGCCGCGCCGAGGGCGCCCCAGGCGATGCCGTAACGGGCCGCATTGAGACAGGTGAATGGGGCTTTCAGGCCGCTCGCGGCGGGCAACTGATTTTCGCTTGGCACGAAAACCTCGTCCATGACGATGTCGCCGGTCAGTGCGGCGCGCAGCCCGACCTTGCCGTGAATGAGCGGGGCGGTCAGTCCGGCCATGCCCTTTTCGAGAATGAAGCCGCGCACGGTGCCGGCATCATCCTTGGCCCAGACGATGAAAATGTCGGCGATCGGCGCATTGCTGATCCAGGTCTTGCGCCCGGAAAGTTTCCAGCCGCCTGCCACGCTCCGCGCCCGGCTGCGGGCGCTGGCCGGGTCGGAGCCGGAGTCGGGTTCGGTCAGGCCGAAACAGCCGATCAGCTCGCCCTTGCCGAGTTGCGGCAGGTATTTCTGTTTTTGTTGATCGCTGCCGAACCGGTAGATCGGCAGCATGACCAGCGAGGACTGCACGCTCAACAGCGTGCGGTAGGCCGAATCGACGTATTCGATCTCGCGGGCGATCAGGCCATAGGAGACGTAATTGAGGCCGCTGCCGCCGAATTGCGGCGGCAGGGTGCACCCGAGCAGGCCCATCTCGCCCATCGCGCGGTAGACCGCCGGGTCGCACGTCTCGTTGCGAAAGGCGTCGCGGATGCGCGGCTGCAGGGTTTTCTGGGCGAAATCGCGGGCGGCGTTGCGGACTTGCCGTTCGTCGGCGGCCAGTTGGCTGTCGAGAAGAAACGGGTCTTGCCAGTTGAATGAGGGGGCGGTCATCGTTTAGCTGAATATTCGTCGGAACCAGCCGACTTCCTTGGGTGCATCGAGCGGTTCGATCTCCGGCTGCATGTTGGCCTTTACCGCGCTGACGTAGTCGGCATCGTCGCAGCGGATGTGGTTGACCAGCCAGCGGGCCAGCATCGCATGTAGTTCTTCCGAGATGTCTTCGCCCTGGGTAATGCGTTGCTGGTATTCCGACACCTTGCGGGTAAACAACTCGTGAACTTTCTTGTGCGGTTTGCGGTACTGGTAGCCCGCTTCTTCCTGCAGGCTTTCCTCGAAAGCAAAATGGGAAAGGGTGTAGTCCACGCAGTCATCAACCACCTGCTGTATTTTTTTCAGGTCTTTGACGACCTGTGTCGCTTCGAGTTCATTGATGAATTCGACAATACGCATGTGTTGCTGATCGATGACGGTAATGCCGGTATTCAGATCTGCTGTCCAGAAAATAGCCATTTTGGGTGCCAATTATTCGGTTTGAGTAACTGGCCGAGTGTCTTTGCCGGTCGTGCATATGTCAAGGGCACAACCGGCAATTTCTGTGCGTCGGCGCGAATAAGCCGGGTCAAGCCCGGACGTGGCCATCGCCCAAGACCACCCACTTCTGGCTGGTCAGCCCGTCGAGGCCGACCGGGCCGCGGGCGTGGATCTTGTCGGTGGAAATGCCGATTTCGGCGCCCAGGCCGTACTCGAAACCATCGGCGAAGCGCGTCGAAGCGTTGATCATGACCGAGGCCGAATCGACTTCACGCAGGAAGCGCATGGCCTTCGGATGATTGTCGGTGACGATGGCTTCGGTGTGGTGCGAGGAATACTGGTTGATGTGGGCGATCGCTTCGTCAATGCCGGAAACCACCTTGATCGAGATGATCGGTGCCAGGTATTCGGTGTAGTAATCCTCTTCCGTGGCCGCCACGGCATTCGGCAGGATGGCGCAGGTTTCGGCGCAGCCGCGGATCTCGACGCCCTTGCCGGTCAGCATGTGGGCGATCGGCGGCAGCAGCATGGCGGCGACCGAGCGATCGACGAGCAGCGACTCGGTGGTGTTGCAGGTGCCGTAGCGCTGGGTCTTGGAATTTTCGACGATGCGCAAGGCCTTGTTCGGGTCGGCGTCCTCTTCGAGATAGACGTGGCAGTTGCCATCAAGGTGCTGGATCATCGGCACGCGGGCTTCGGCCAGCAGGCGGGCGATCAGGCCCTTGCCGCCGCGCGGCACGATGACGTCGACAAATTCGCGCAGGGTGATCAGTTCGCCGACGGCGGCGCGGTCGGTGGTGTCGATGACCTGCACGCTGTCGGCCGGCAGGCCGGCAGCCTGTAGCGCTTCGTGGACGAGGGCGGCGATCGCCCGGTTGCAGTTGATGGCTTCCGAACCGCCGCGCAGGATGGCCGCGTTGCCCGATTTCAGGCAGAGCGCTGCGGCGTCGGCGGTGACGTTCGGGCGGGCTTCGTAGATGATGCCGATGACGCCGAGCGGGACGCGCATCTTGCCGACCTGGATGCCGCTCGGGCGGAACTTGATGTCGGTCATTTCGCCGATCGGGTCGGCCAGCGCGGCCACCTGTTCGACGCCTTCGGCCATGCTGTCGACGCCTTTCTCGCTGAGCGCCAGGCGGTCGAGCAGAGCCGCCTCGAGCCCGGCGGCACGGGCGGCGGCGAGGTCAAGGGCGTTGGCGGCGATCAGCGCGGCCTTGTCGCGGCGGATGGCGTTAGCCAACTGCAACAGCGCGGCATTTTTCTCGGCAGTGGTGGCGCCGGCCAGGCGGCGCGAGGCGGCGCGGGCGCGGCGGCCGACGTCCTGCATGTATTGCTTGATATCCATGATGTTCCGGAGACGACACAAAGGAACATTATAGCCAGCCTGGGCTGCGGAAAATAACAGGGAACTTCCGGAAGCGGGTAAACTCTTATCCGCTACGACAACAAGGCTTTCCATCGAGGACAAGATGGCCGAAAAATTAATATTGCCGACCGAAGTAAAGGTCTGCGCAACATGCAGCTACTGGGACGGTGAACGTCAGGTGGATGGTGAGATGAGGGTGGTTGTGGTTTCCGATGGATGCCGGGGTGAATGCCTGGTCCAGGAAACTGCCAAGCTGGCTCTGCACGACGTTCGTCAGGAACACTCCTGTCTTTGGGAGGATCTCGAACCGGATCCGCCGGTGCCCGGCAAGGCTACGCCTTAATTGTAATCAGCGGCGTGCGCTGAGGCGCAGGCCGAGTCGTAAAAATTCTTCCCAGACGTTGCCCTGGCCGATGCCCTTGACCAGTCGATCGATCTTGCCGGCATGCTGCAGGGCGGCTTCGAGCGTGGCGCTCGATAGCCGTTGCAGGGCCTTTTTGATCGGCCCTTGGCGCGGACCCCAGACCTTGGCGTCCTTGAGCAGCATATCGACAGGCCGACCGGCATCAAGGCCGGCCCGGATGATGGTCAGGGCGCGGATTTCTTCGCTCATTGCCCAGAGTACCAGCGGCGGCGCTTCGCCTTCCTGCATCAACCCGTCCAGGGTTCGCGTCAGGCGCGCCATGTCGCCGGCCAGCAGGGCTTCGCGCAGGCCGTCGATGTCGTAGCGGGCGACGTTGAGCACGGCTTCGCGGATGTGCGCCGTGGTCAACTGGCCGGCCGGGTAGAGCAGGCCGAGCTTCTGGATTTCCTGGTGGGCGGCCAGCAGATTGCCTTCGACGCGCTCGGCGATGAAGCGCAGGCCTTCCATGTCGGCGCTCTGTTGCTGGCGGCGCAGGCGGCCGGCAATCCAGCCGGGCAGTTCGGCGAGCGGCGGGGCCATCAGCTTGATGGCGACGCCGGCATTGACCAGGGCGGTGAACCAGACGGCCTTTTCCTCGCGCCAGTCGAGTTCGGGCAGGGTGATCAGTAGCAGGTTGTCGGCCGACAGGTGCTGGCACCACTGCTGCAAGGCGGCGCCGCCTTCCTTGCCCGGTTTGCCGGTCGGGATGCGCAGGTCGATCAGTTTCCGGTCGCCGAACAGCGACATATTGCCGCCGGCCGCCAACAGGCTTCCCCAGTCGAATTGCGCCAGCACGGTCAGCACTTCGCGTTCGCTGTAGCCCTGCTGGCGCGCCTTGGCGCGAATGGCGTCGGCCGCTTCGAGAACCAGCAGCGGCTCGTCGCCGTACAGCACGTAAAGCGGACGCAGCTCGCGTTCGAGGTGCGCCGCGAGTTGTTCGCCCTTGAGCAGCATTACTCGTCTTCTTCGAGGTCGGGATTTTTCGGCTTGATGACCGACAGGCGGCGCATGATCTGATTGACCAGGTCGTTGTTCATGTCGCGCCAGAGCAGGCCTTCCTCCAGGTCCTTGGCGAGGACGTTCGAGTCGTCGTAGGTGATGTCGCGCGACAGGTTGATTTCATTGTCGGCGACCAGGGTCTTTCCTTTGGGCGTGACGATGCGGAAGGTGTAGGTCAGTTGCAGCCGGTAGCCGCGCACCCGGCCCTGGGCATTGACGCTGAGAATGGTCTTCTGGCGGCTGTCGCCGAGTTGCTGGAAGATGGCTTCGGCGGCTTTGCCGTCATCGACGATTTCGGTGCTGCCGCTGGCCCGGATGTACCGTTGCAGCCAGATATTGACCTCGGCGGTTTCCGGCAGCGCGATGTACATCGTCTTGTAGGGCAACTGGCTGCTTTGCATGCCGCGCAGATGAAAGCCGCAGCCGGCCAGGGCGGCGGCGGCGATCAAGGCGAGCAAGAGTCGAAGCGGGGCGCGCATGGCGGGTTTCCTTAGACGACGATATTGACCAGACGACCGGGGACGACGACAACCTTCTTCGGCGTCTTGCCCTCCATGAACTTCTGGGCGTCCGGGTTGGCCAGCGCGGCCGCCTCGATGCTCGCCTTGTCGGCCTCGGCAGAAACGCGAATGGAACCGCGCAGCTTGCCGTTGACCTGGATCATCAGCTCGATCTCATCTTGCTTCAGCGCGGCCGGATCGGCCTTGGGGAAGGCCTGATTGCCGGCATCCTGGCCCGGTTTCAGCTCGGCATACAAGGCTTGGCCAATGTGCGGCACGATGGGGAAGAGCAGCAGGGCGATGCTTTCCAGGCTTTCCTGGGCGAGCGCGCGGCCGGCGGCATCCTTGAGATCGCACTTGTCGTAGGCGTTGAGCAATTCCATGACGGCGGCGATCGCCGTGTTGAACTGCTTGCGCCGGCCGTAGTCGTCGGCGACCTTGCCCATGGTCTGGTGCAGCTTGCGCCGCAGGTCGGCCTGGGCGGAGGAAAGACCGTCATTGCTCGTGCCGGCGGCGACCAGGCCGGCCTGCACGTGATCGTAGGTGGTTTTCCACAGGCGGCGCAGGAAGCGGTAGGCGCCTTCGACACCGGCATCGGACCATTCCAGCGACTGGTCGGGCGGCGAGGCGAACATGATGAACAGACGCGCCGTGTCGGCGCCGTACTGGTCGATCAGCGCCTGCGGGTCGACGCCGTTGTTCTTCGATTTCGACATCTTCTCGGTGCCGCCGATGACCACCGGCAGGCCGTCGCTCTTCAGCGTGGCGCCGGTCGGGCGGCCCTTGTCGTCGGTCACGACATCGACGTCGGCCGGGTTGAGCCACAGCTTCTTGCCGCCATCGAGATCGCGATAGAAGGTCGGGGCGACGACCATGCCCTGGGTCAGCAGGTTGGCGAAGGGTTCGCCCAAGTCGCCGATCAGGCCGACATCGCGCATCAGCTTGGTGAAGAAGCGCGAGTACAAGAGGTGGAGGATGGCGTGCTCGATGCCGCCAATGTACTGGTCGATGCCGCCCTTGCACCAGTAGGCGACGCGCTCGTCGACCATGGCCGTGACGTTGTCCGGGCAGGCGTAGCGCAGGAAATACCAGGACGACTCGAAGAAGGTGTCCATGGTATCGGTTTCACGCCGGGCGTCGCCGCCGCACTTCGGACACTTGCACTCGTAGAACTCGGGCATCTTGGCGAGCGGCGAGCCGGCGCCGGTGATTTCAACGTTTTCCGGCAGCACGACGGGCAGTTGCTCGTCCGGCACCGGCACGTCGCCGCAGGTTTTGCAGTGGATGATCGGGATCGGGCAGCCCCAATAACGCTGGCGGGAAATGCCCCAGTCGCGCAGGCGGAACTGCACTTTCTTGTCGCCCAGGCCCTTGGCGGCGAGGTCGGCGGCGATGGCGTCGACGGCGGCTTCGTAGCCGAGACCGTCGTACTTGCCGGAATTGACCAGCTTGCCCTTGACCTTGTCGGCGTAGGACTCGGCCCAGGCCTGGTCGCTGAAGGATTCACCTTCGACGGCGACGACCTGCTTGATCGGCAAGTTGTACTTGAGCGCAAATGCGAAGTCGCGCTCATCGTGTGCCGGCACGGCCATCACCGCGCCGTCGCCGTAGCTCATCAGCACGTAGTTGCCGACCCAGACTTCGACCTGTTCGCCGGTCAGCGGATGCGTGACGAAAATGCCGGTCGGCAGGCCCTTCTTTTCCATCGTTGCAATGTCGGCTTCGGCGACGCCGCCCTTCTTGCATTCCTCGATGAAATTGGCCAGTTCCGGGTTGTCCGCCGCAGCGCGCTGCGCCAGCGGATGTTCGGCGGCGACGGCAACAAACGTGACGCCCATGATGGTGTCGGCGCGGGTGGTGAATACCCACAGCTTTTCATCGGCGTTGTCGGCCAGCGGGAAGGCGAAGCGCACGCCGGTGCTCTTGCCGATCCAGTTCTTCTGCATCAGGCGCACCTGCTCGGGCCAGCCCGGCAGGTTGTCGAGTTCGCTCAACAACTCTTCGGCGTAGGCGGTGATCTTCATGTAATACATGGGGATCTCGCGCTTTTCGATGAGCGCGCCGGAACGCCAGCCGCGGCCGTCGATGACCTGCTCGTTGGCGAGCACGGTGTGATCGACCGGGTCCCAGTTCACGGTGCCGAGCTTCTTGTACACCAGGCCCTTTTCATAGAGGCGGGTGAACAGCCATTGTTCCCAGCGGTAGTACTCGGGCGTGCAGGTCGCGAACTCGCGTTCCCAGTCGATGGCGAAACCCAGCGACTGCAGCTGTTTGCGCATGTAGTCGATGTTGGAATAGGTCCACCCGGCCGGCGGCACGTTGTTCTGCAACGCGGCATTCTCGGCCGGCATGCCGAAGGCGTCCCAGCCCATCGGCTGCAGCACGTTGAAGCCCTGCATCTTGTGGAAGCGGCTCAATACGTCGCCGATGGTGTAGTTGCGGACATGCCCCATGTGCAGCTTGCCCGACGGGTACGGGAACATCGACAGGCAATAGTATTTGGGCTTGCTGACGTCTTCGACGGCGCGGGCGGCGCCGGTCTGGTCCCAGTGTTGCTGGGCGGCGCGCTCGATGTCGACCGGGGTGTATTTGTCCTGCATGGGTTTCCGCTGAAAATCGTGAAATAAGGGCGCGATTATACCGGTTCGGGGGGGCGGCAGCGCTGACCGGGTGAGCGGCGGGTTTTAGTCGGGGCTGCGCTCGCCTGCCGATTCTCCAACCGGGCTTGGCACTTCGGGCCATACTCCGGGCCGGGCGCACTTTTGCGGCCGGATTGGCAGCGAGGAAACGCGATGAGCATGAAAAGAACCGAACTGGAAAAAAGCCGGGGTAGCAAGATCAACGACAAGATGGGCGCCGCCGACGCTCCCCAACGCTTTGCGGCCGGTGCCGCAGGGCTCGTCGACAAGCGCGAGCAGCGCCGCCTGGATCAGGCCTCCGGCCTGATTCCTTTTGCCTGCAAGCTGCCGGCCGATCTGGTCGGGCAGATTCAGCAACGCGGCCTGGCCGATGCCGGCGGGATCAACGGTTTCCTGGCGGCTGTGCTGACCAAGGCGCTCGCCGGGGTTTGATCCGAGAAAACGCAATTGAACCGCAGAGACGCAGAGATGCTGAGTAAAAACAACGGCTTGTCCGGATGATGCGGCACCCCTTTGGGGGGGGCGCTGCAAAAACCCGGCAAGCCACTGTTTTCACGGCCTTCTCTGCTCCTTTGCGACTCTGCGGTAAGGTTTTTAGGTTGATCCCCGGCGAGTCGGGCGGCGGAGGGCGGTTCAGCCCTTTACCGGCTTGACCCGGCTGGCTGCCAGTTTGGCGCGCTCCCTGGCCTGATCAATGTTTTCGCCATTGGTGACGGCGACGCCCATGCGCCGTTTGGTGAAGGATTCCGGTTTGCCGAACAGGCGGATGTCGCTGCGCGGCACGCTCAGTGCCTCGGCAACGCCTTCGAAGGCGATACCCTTCTCTTCCATGCCGCCGTAGATCACGGCCGAGGCACCAGGCTCGCGCAAGGCGGTATCGACCGGCAGGCCGAGGATGGCGCGGGCATGCAGTTCGAATTCGGAAAAACGTTGCGAACACAGCGTCACCAGCCCGGTATCGTGCGGTCGCGGGCTGACTTCCGAGAACCACACCATATCGCCCTTGACGAACAGTTCGACGCCGAACAGGCCGCGCCCGCCGAGGTTGCCGGTGACCGCGGCGGCGATTTGCTGGGCGCGTTCGAGCGCCGCCGGCGTCATCGGCTGCGGCTGCCAGGATTCGACGTAATCGCCGCTGACCTGGATATGGCCGATCGGCTCGCAGAAATAGGTCTGGATGCTGCCGTCGGCGGCGCGGGCGCGCACGGTGAGCAGGGTGATTTCGTAATCGAAATCGACAAAGCCCTCGACGATGATCCGTCCGGAATTAACCCGACCGCCGCTCGCCGCGTAGTCCCAGGCTTTCTGCACGTCGTCCGGGCCGCGCAGCAGCGACTGGCCCTTGCCGGAGGAGGACATCACCGGCTTGACGATGCACGGGTAGCCGATGCCGCCGTCAATCGCGGCCTGCAGTTCGGCCAGCGAATCGGCGAACTTATAGGGCGAAGTGGCCAGGCCGAGTTCCTCGGCGGCCAGGCGGCGGATGCCTTCGCGGTTCATGGTCAGCTTGGCGGCGCGCGCCGTCGGGATGACTTCGGCCAGGCCTTCGGCTTCAATCTCGACCAGGGTGTCGGTGGCGATGGCCTCGATTTCGGGCACGATGAGATGCGGCTTTTCCAGCTCGACCAAGCGGCGCAAGGCGGCGCCGTCGGTCATCGAAATGACATGGGCGCGATGCGCCACCTGGTGGCCCGGTGCGTCGGCATAGCGGTCCACGGCAATCACCTCGACGCCCATACGCTGCAATGCTATGATCACTTCTTTGCCGAGCTCGCCTGAGCCGAGGAGCATGACGCGCAAGGCGCTGGGGGATAGCGGGGTGCCGAGTTGCATGGGGGTCTCCTGAGATATTGCCCGGTTCAGTGGGTCGGGTGCCAAAAAAATGCCCCGAATTTATGCGGGGCGCGGCAGCGAGTCAAGGCGGTTTGGATCATTCTGCAAACCTTAATGTCGTTCCACTTGCTCGCCCTATGCCTTTGACTTCCCCTTTGCGGTCTTCCCCTCCGGCGTCGGCCGGGCTTGCCGGTGCCATCGAACGCTTCCTGCTGTCGCCCTGGAGCCTGCTGCTGGCCGTTCTGCTCGCCTTCGTGCTGAGCAGTTACAGCGTACCGTTGACCGATATCGACGAAGGCGCCTTTTCCGAAGCGACGCGCGAAATGCTGGCCCGCGGCAATCTGGTTTCGCCGACGCTGAACGGTGCCGCGCGCCACGATAAGCCGATTCTCATCTACTGGGCGCAGGCCGCCTCGGTAACGCTGTTCGGGCAAAACGAATTCGGCTTCCGGCTGCCCTCGATCGTCGCCGCCCTGCTCTGGATGTGGGCTTTGTTCCGCTTCGCCCGGCGCCATGGCGACCTTCGCACGGCGCTGGTGGCGACGTTGGTGATGGCGCTGTCGCTGCAGGTCGGCATCATCGCCAAGGCGGCGATTGCCGATGCCTTGCTCAATCTCTTCATCTGCCTGGCGCTGTTCGGCGTCTACGATTATTTCCGGGCCGGGCAGGAGGGCAAGACGAATGCGGAAAACCGTCGCCTGCTGCTGACGACCTATGCCGTGCTCGGCCTCGGTTTCCTGACCAAGGGGCCGGTCGCCGTGATGTTCCCGCTGCTCATCGGCAGCCTGTTCTTCGTCTCGGCCGGCGCCTGGCGGCCCTGGCTGCGCGCCCTGTTGTTCTGGCCGGGCTGGCTGCTCTTCCTGGCCATCGTCGTGCCCTGGCATGTCATGGTCTATATCGATCAGGGCGATGCCTTCTTCCGCGGCTTCTACCTGAAGCACAACCTCGATCGCTATACCAGCACCTTCGAAGGGCATGGCGGCAACTATCTCTATTACGTGGCGGTGCTGCCTTTCGTGCTGCTGCCCTTCACCGGCTGGTTGCTGGCCATCCTCGGCCGCCTCGGGGCGGGGCTGCGGGCCGCTCGGGCGGCCACTCCGGAACAGCTCTTCGAGCGCTTCCTGATCCTCTGGTTCGGCGTCGTCTTCATCTTCTTTTCGTTCTCCAATACCCAGTTGCCGCATTACCTGATGTACGGCTGCACCCCGCTCTTCATCCTGCTCGCCCGCCACCGGCTGGAACAGGAGCGGCGGTGGCTGGCCTTTGCGCCGGTCATCCTGTTCGGGCTGTTGGTCGCTTTCTTGCCGAATATTCTCGAGTTTGCCGCCAGCCGTAACAGCCGGCCCTTCGAAGGCATCATCCTGGCCGGTTTGACGAGCGGCTTCGGCGGTGCCGCGCGCTGGTGGCTGGCCGCTTTTGCCGGACTGCTCGTCGTTCTCGCCCTATGGCGCCGCCTGCCGGTCTGGCAGGGCCTGGTGGTGGCCGGACTGCTGCAGGCGCTGGTGGTCTTTGCCATCATTTTTCCGCAAGCGGTCGCCGTCACGCAGGGGCCGGTGCGGGCTGCCGGCTTGCTGGCGCGACAGAGCGGCGAAACGGTGGTGGCCTATAAAATCCTGCAACCGAGTTTCAGCGTTTACCGCCAGGCGATTACCCCCAGTCGCCCGCCGCTGGCCGGTGAAACCGTGCTCACCCGGGTCGATCGGCTGGCCGAGGTGGAGCGCGAGCTGGCCCCGCTGCGGCTCGAGGAAATTTACCGCCAGGGCTTTATCGTTCTGGCACACGTGGTCGCTGCGGCGCCATGAGTGAGGATGCCGTCCGCGATAACGAACAGCAGTTGCTCTGGCTGGCCGGTGGCCTGGCCCTGCTGGCCGCCGGCTTTCTCTATTTCGCCGGCTGGTTCGGCGGCTTCACGGCGGCGCAGGCGGTCAGCGGCCATTTTCCCGGCTGGTTCTGGGAATCGCTCACCGTACTTGGCGACGAGCGGGTGCTGCTGGCCCTGCTGCTGCCCTTTTGCCGGCGCTATCCGAAAGTCTTCTGGAGCATCGTCGTGGCGACCGTGATCGGCGCTCTGCTCGGGCGGGGCATCAAGATCTGGCTCGATATGCCGCGTCCGGCGGCGGTGTTCGCCGCCGAGCAAATTACGATCATCGGCAGTCGCCTGACCAGCAAGAGTTTCCCCTCGGGGCACACCATCTCGGCCGTCACCTTTGCCGCCGTCTGGCTGGGCATGTTCGGCTGGCGGAAAATGTGGCCGCTGCTGGTGGTGGCCGGGCTGGCCGGTTTCTCGCGGGTGGCGGTGGGGGCACATTGGCCGTTCGACGTGCTGGGCGCCGCCGTCATCGCTCTGCTCGCCGCCTGGGTCGGCCTGCATCTGGCCCGCCGCTGGCGCTGGGGTCTGCGCATCCGGCCGCATCGCGGCCTCGTCTGCGTCGCCGCCATCGCCGTCGCGACCTTGCCCTTCGACGGCCAGGGCTACCCGGACTCGATCGTCCTCCGGGTGAGCGTCTGCCTGTGGGGGCTGGCCGGTTTCGCCGTGCATTACCTGCTGCCGCTGGTGCGCGGCGGCTGGCGTGGACAGGACCGTTTCGAGGCCTGATCATCGGGCGCGCTTGGTTGGCGCAGACTTCATATTGCGGGAAACGATCCTATACTAAAGTTATAGTTCGCTTCCTGCGGGGCGGCGTCGAGGGGCGTTGTGCGGAGCAGCAGCGGCAAGAGAAAGTCCGGGCGGGAACGGACTTCAGAAAAAGGGAGGAAGCGACGTGCTCGACAGCAAGTGGTCCGCAAGACTCTCCCTGGGCGGTATTCTCGCGGCGATCTGCCTGGCGCTGTACCTGAGCAGCCGGCATAGCTACCTGCTGTTCCACAGCCTGATCGAAATCGTCACCATCGCGGTGGCCTTTACCCTCTTCGTCCTCACCTGGAATAGCCGCGCCTACCTGAACAACGGCTATCTCCGGCTGCTCGGCACCGGCTACGCCTTCATCGCCCTGATCGACCTGATCCATACCCTGGCTTACAAGGGCATGAACGTCTTTCCCGGTTACGACGCCAATCTGCCCACCCAACTGTGGATCGCCGCGCGCTACCTGCAAGCCGTCACGCTGCTGCTGGCGCCGCTTTGCCTGGCCCGCAAATTCGACGATCGGGCCATTTTGGCCGCCTCCATGGCGAGTGCCGCGCTGCTCCTGGTCCTGGTTTTTTCCGGATATTTCCCGGCCTGCTTTATCGAGGGGCAAGGACTCACCTCCTTCAAGATTGCCAGCGAATACCTGATCTCGGCGCTCCTCCTCGTTTCCCTCTGGCTGCTCCACCGCCAGCGCGAGTTTTTCGCCCCCCGGGTTTTCCTGCTGACGGCGGCCTCGATCGTTTTCACGGTGCTTTCCGAACTCTCCTTCACCACCTACGTCAGCGTCTATGGCGCGGCCAATATGGTCGGCCATTTCGCCAAACTGGCGGCCTTCTATCTGCTTTACCGGGCGGTCCTGGTGACCGGCTTCAAAGCCCCGGTCGAGCTCATTTTTCGCGACCTCAAGGAGGCCGAAGCGGCGCTCCGCAAGGCGCACGACTCGCTGGAGGAAAAGGTTCGGGCGCGCACCGCCGAATTGCGCGACAGCGAGCAGAGCTATCGCTCGCTGATCGAGAAAGTGCAGACAGCCATCGTCCTGCACGATGGCCAGGGTGTCGTCCTGAGCTGCAACCCGCTGGCCGAGGCCCTGCTCGGCGTGAGCGCCGGGCAACTGCTGGGCAAGGTCCTGAGCGATACGGAATGGCATTTCCTGCGGGAAGACGGCGCCATTTTGCCGCCGACCGAATATCCGGTGCGCCGGGTGCTGGCCAGCCAGCAGCCGCTACGCGGCTACCTGGTGGGGATCCGGCAAGCGCAGCGGGAGGCCGTCACCTGGGTGCTGGTGAATGCCGAGCCGGAATTCGACGCGGCCGGCAACATCCGCCTGGTGATCGTCTCTTTTATCGATATTTCCCAGCGCCAGCAGGCCGAGGCGGCCCTGCACCGGCTGAATCGCGAACTGCGGGCGATCAGCAATTGCAACCAGACCTTGATGCACGCCGAGGATGAAGCGACCCTGCTCAACGACATTTGCCACATCGTCTGCGACGAAGCCGGCTACCGTCTGGCCTGGGTCGGCTATGCCGAACACGATGCCGCGCAGAGCATCCGGCCGGTCGCCTGGGCCGGGGCAGACAGTGCCTACATCGCCGGCGCCAAGCCGAGCTGGGCGGCCGACGCGGCATATGGACAAGGCCCGGCCGGAACCTGCATTCGGAGCGGTCAGCCGTATTACGTGCCGGACCTGGCCGGCGATCCGCACCTGACGCCCTGGCGCCAGACGGCACTGCAGCAGGGCTATCGCTCCGTCGTCGCACTGCCCCTGAAGGATGACGGCGGGGCGGTCTTCGGCGTACTCGTAATTTATTCCGACGAACTGGATGCCGTCAGCGCCAGCGAACTGCGCCTCCTCGAAGAGCTGGCCGGCGACCTCGCCTTCGGCATCGTCACCCTGCACACCCGTCTCGAACGCCGGCGGGCGGAAGAATTACTGACGCGGCGGGAGCGCGAGTTCCATTCGCTGGTGGAAAACATCCCCGACTTCATCGCCCGCTTCGACAGCGGCGGGCGCCATATTTACGTCGGCCCCTCGGTAGCACAACTGTTTGGCGTCGCCGAATCGACACTGCTCGGGAAAACTCATCGCGATCCCGCCGTTCCCGGCGATCCGGCCCGCAAGGAAGCGATGTACCAGGCCATCTGCCAGGTGGTGAGCAGCGGCCAGGCGGCGGTGCTCGAAGATCGCTGGATCACCGAATCCGGCGAGCGGGCGATGGAAACGCGGCTGATTCCCGAGCGCGATGGGGCGGGTGATGTCACCAGCGTGCTCGGCATCGCCCGCGACATCACCGAGCGGCGTCAGGCCGAGCAGGCCCTGCACCGCCTGAATCGCGAACTGCGGGCGATCAGCACCTGCAACCAGACCTTGATGCACGCCCAGGACGAGCCGACCCTGCTCAACGACATTTGCCGCATCGTCTGCGAGAAAGCCGGCTACCGCATGGCCTGGGTCGGCTACGCCGAGCATGACGAAGCCAAGAGCCTGCGCCCGGTCGCCTGGGCCGGGGAAGACAGCGGCTATATCGAGCAGGCCAGGCTCACCTGGGCCGACACGGAACTGGGGCGCGGTCCCAGCGGGATGGCGATACGCAACGGAGAAACCGCCAGCATCGACGACTTCGCCAGCGATCCGAAGGCCGCCCCCTGGCGAGAGGCCGCCCGGCAACGCGGCTATCGCTCCAGCATCTCGCTGCCCTTGAAGGGAGAAAACGGCCACACCTTCGGCATCCTCAATATCTACTCCGGCGAAACGTCCTCGTTTACGGCGCCAGAGAAACGTCTGCTGGAAGAACTGGCCGGCGACCTGGCCTTCGGCATCGCCGTGCTGCGGGCCCGCATCGAGCGCAACCAGGCCCATGAACTGATCGAGAAACGTATCCTGGCGCTGACCCGGCCGATGGAGGACGAAGCCATTGCGATTGAAGAATTGTTCAATCTCGATGAAATGCAGCGCATCCAGGACGAGTTTGCCTCGGCGATGGGCGTTGCCTCGATGATTACCCGGCCGGATGGCACCCCGATCACGGCGCCGAGCAATTTTACCTACCTGTGCAGCGAGATCATCCGCAAGACCGAGCGCGGCTGCGCCAACTGCTCGCGCTCGGATGCCGCCATTGGCCGTTATCACCCGGCCGGACCGATCGTCCAACGCTGCCTCAGCGGAGGGCTGTGGGACGCCGGCGCCAGCATGAGCGTCGGCGGCAAGCACATCGCCAACTGGTTGATCGGCCAGGTGCGCGACGAAACGCAGACCGAAGAAAGCATGCGCGCCTATGCCCGCGAGATCGGCGCCGACGAGACGGCCGTCATCGCCGCCTTCCATAAGGTGCCCGCCATGCCGCGCGCCAGGTTCGAACAGATGGCGCGGGCCCTGTTTACCATGGCCAATCAGCTATCCTCGGCGGCCTATCAGAATGTCCAGCAAGCGCGCTTCATCACCGAACGCAAGGCGGCGGAAAAGGAAATCGAGCATCTCGCCTTCTACGATCTCCTGACCCAGTTGCCCAACCGGCGCCTGCTCCAGGACCGCCTGCAGCAGGCGATGTCGGACAGCAGCCGGAGCCAGCACCGGGGCGCCCTGCTGTTCATCGACCTGGATAATTTCAAGATCCTCAACGACACCTGCGGTCACGATGTCGGCGACCAACTGCTGATCGAAGTGGCGCATCTCCTGAGCACCTGCGTGCGCGAAGTCGATACCGTGTCGCGGCTGGGCGGCGACGAATTCGTCGTCATGCTCAAAGACCTCGGCGAAAACCCGCAGGAAGCGGCCGCCCAGGCCAAAGGCGTCGGCGAGAAGATCCTGGCCGAGCTCAACCGGCCATACACCATTGCCGGACGAGTGCACCACAGCACCCCGAGCATCGGCATCACCTTGTTCCTCGGCGCCGAAAACTCCCAGGAGGAATTGCTGAAACAGGCCGACATCGCCATGTACCAGGCCAAGTCGGCCGGCCGCAACACCCTGCGTTTCTTCGACCCGGAGATGCAGGCCTCGCTCGCCGCCCGCGCCGATCTCGAGAGCAGCTTGCGGCGGGCGATTGAGGAACGCCAGTTCGTCCTCCACTACCAGCCGCAGGTCGCCGGTATCGGCAACATCGTCGGGGCCGAGGCGCTGCTGCGCTGGCAGCATCCCGAACGCGGCATGGTGTCGCCCGCCCAGTTCATCCCGCTGGCCGAAGAAACCGGGCTCATCCTGCCGATCGGGCAATGGGTGCTTGAAGAAGCCTGTACCCAACTTACGCTCTGGGCGGCCAATGCGCCGACGGCCGGGCTAAGCCTGGCGGTCAACGTCAGCGCCCACCAGTTCCACCAGCCGGATTTCGTCGCCCGGGTGCTCGAAGTCCTGGAAAACACCGGGGCCCCGGCCCACCGCCTGAAACTCGAGATGACCGAAAGCATGGTGCTCGACAACGTCGAAGATACGATAGCCAAAATGCAGGCCCTCAAACGCTACGGCGTCGGGTTTTCCATGGACGATTTCGGCACCGGCTACTCCTCCTTGTCTTACCTGACCCGCCTGCCCCTCGATCAGTTGAAAATCGACCAGTCCTTCGTCCGCAACCTGCCCGACAGCGCCAACGACGCACTGGTCACGCAGGCCATCATCACCCTGGCCAACAGCCTCGGCCTGGCGGTCATCGCCGAAGGCGTCGAAAGCGAAGCCCAACGCCAATTCCTCAGCCAGCACGGCTGCCCGGTGTTCCAGGGCTACCTGTTCAGCAAGCCGGTGAGCGTGGCGAATTTTGAAAGCTTGTTGGGGGGTGGTTCATAGCCGTTGGCGGTCGGGTTGTGCCTTGCGCCACGCGTGTTTGTGCTCATTGACGATAGTGCTTCTGCGTTACCTTAATGCGTCCTTCATCTGCCTGAGTAACGAACACAAACTTATTCACTGGCCGCGCACGAAGATCAGCCACCTGCTGGCGATGGGCATCAGTCTAAGGACAGCGATCCAGCATGGCGGCAGCAGCAAGAGCTACTGGCACATGGCACACACGCCGGCCATGCAGCAAGCGTTGAACAGGACCAGGCCGTGCCGAACATCAAGCAGCTATGGTGCAAGGCACAGGGCTACACGTCTTAGTCGAGCGAGCCATCTCGTTGAATCGCCCACTGCGGACCCGCACGGTGGGTGGTGTGGGGGTCGTGGGAGAGAAACCCCTGGCTACCCGATTGGGCCTCAGCGGCTCCATAAGGCTGCTGTACACACTCTGTAGGTGCGTACTGTCATGCCGTTTGGCACAGAACATGCTGGCTGAGGCATGTAAAACATCAATGGAGCCAAAATGAATATTTCATTCGAAGGTGGGATTGCAGTTTCCGGTCTTGTTCCGATCACTCCATCGCCAACTAGCAAGGTCATGCTTGATGGTGGACTCCCATTTGACATCCGGACGCTGGCAGATCCAACTCAGGCCGAGTTGGATGCTCAGATCAGACGGCAGAATGCGGAACCTGTAAGAGCGGTGTTTCGTGTCAATGGCGAGGTTGTGGCGACCATGCAGTCCTTGGGGACAACTTTCTTCTCGAATTCCGTTAACTTCCCTCACGACAGGGAATTGAGTTTTTCAGACGTCGAAACTGCTTTGCGCAGGCGCTATGGAAGCGCTCTTCAAGTTGAAAGCTACTCCGGAGGAAACGGTCCCACCCAGGGGGCGATTTTGGCTGAGGTATATGGCGGTAAGGGGTACTTGGTGAATACGCAAGCGTAGTCGAGGCGGCAATAAGTCGCTCGCGTTATGGCATTTCTTGCCGGTGCGGCAGCATTTCTGCATAGCCATTGGATAAGACGTTTGGCTATGTGAGGACGGTGAAGCCCAACGACGCTTCAGGAAAGTGCCATGGCTCGTTACAAAGCAATCGACACCAGCCCGAGGTTTCTGGCGGTGGATTTGGTGAAGCAGTTGCTGCCGGGCAGTTTCGACCATGCCGTGCATCACCTGCTCGACCACGGATTCGACCTTTCCCTCTTCGACACCCGTTACCGCAACGACCAGAGCGGCGCCTGCGTCTACCCGCCGGGGATGCTGCTCAAGGTCATTCTCTGCGCCTACGCTCAGGGCGTGGTGAGTAGTCGGGGCATTAGCAATAATCGGGGACAGACTACGATTTCTTGCTCTTGAAATTAGTCGAAAACCGTGGTCTGTCCCCTGTTGTTCTGTCGGGTTAAAAACAAGTCTGGCCCCAGTGGCACAAGCAAACCGTGGTCTGTCCCCGGTTATTTCTGTCCCCGGTTATTTCGGTTATTTGTCCCCGGTTATTGCCACCGGCTATTGAAAATTCGCCAACTGGGATGGATACATTATGCGTAGCCTCTTGGAGGTCAAGCATTATGGCTTTCGAGTGCAAAGGCTCTGGGGCTTTGACGTAGCCGCCAAAATCAATTAGGCCCCTTTTGCACGGGTTTTGACATATGGGTGAGCAGCATCTTTCGGATTACAACTGTACCGATAATCCACGCAGCCCATAGATAGAGCATATGCGATAACCAATCCGTAGTTGCAGCCTCGAATTCAAAAAATACAATCGGGTAGAGAACAAGGGTAGATACAAAGCCCATTGCTTTGTAGCCGGCAGGGCAACTTAAGGGGGTAATTACCAATAAGCCGACGAACAGGAACATATGGAGCACGCACCAAAAAATTATCCCGTTATCGTCATAGCCCGCATGAGCAAACGTGGGAAATGAAACGTATACAGTCGGAATGGTCAGGGGGAGGCCACGGTTTCCGGGTTTTTGAACCGGAAAAAAAGAGTGGTCTGTTTCCGATTTATTGTTCGGCTTTAAGCGCAAGGACCGCCGCAACGAATCGTTGAGCATTATTGAAGCTCTGACGATGCAGACACAGTTTTAGCGACCTCACACAGAGCAGAGTAGTACGTGTGTATATAGCTGCAGAGAACGTGGCAATATAGGTTGTCCACGACTAATCGGTCACCAAGCACCGAGTCACTAACGAGAATTTCATCAAATTGGCGCCCCCTATCTCGGCGCATTTTTCGGTGTTCTGGGCTGAGATACGCTCCGGTGCTTTGGATCTTCCGAAGGTCGTCATTTTCACGCGACCAAGCTAACATACCGCTCGCGTGCGTCAGGCAGTTACGAATCTTGATTGCTGCTTGTATCTGCTCATGTAGGGGTACCTGCTCCGGATACATTCCTACCAACCGGAAAAACTTGAATAGGCGGCTGACACCCTGACCTTTGACATCTCGGAGTTGAATAGTCACATGTGGTTGAAGTTCGCCGGCCAACAAAAGCAGGTACGACTCAAATAATGAAACAGTACTAAAGAGATTTCCCACCGCAATGAGATAGGGAAACGTGTGGTCAAGTTTGTGCGACTCTAACTCCCACCTACGTTTTTGCAATTCGGGGTGATTCGAAAAGTAGGAATCCAGCTTAGAGAGTTCCAATTCCCTCTCGTGCTCGATGAGACGTGGGGCTTTCCAGATGAAGTCCGAGACATCGTCAAATTCGCGCTGAGCCCGTCCTGCTAACTCATCAAGTTGATCTTGAAGTCCCAAGGTTGAATGTGTAGCAGGAGTAGTCATGATCAACTTTCAAAGGATACCTTGGCAGGTACCTACGTTTTACAGGTGGGGCGAATTTAAATGAGGAAGTGCTGGCTAAACCATTATTTTGCTGGTTTCGTGATTTGGTCGAGCGTTTGGCGCTCCGGTTACTACACAGCACCCCAGAAAATGGTTCATTCAGGCGTCTGTCCCCCTGCAGGCAAAGCATCTCAGCATTCGTTGCGAAAGGCAATATTTGTAATGGGTATGCCGTTTCCGCCTGCTTCATGCTCATTGTCATCGGATGCCCGGACGCTGTCGCCAGCGCTCGGTCCGCCCTGAAACAAAACCTTAACCAGCCCGTCATCCGCCTTTCATTCCCGGCCCTTATCGTGCCCCCATGCCAAGGGTCAGATCCGTTTTTCTCTCCGATATTCACCTGGGTACGCGGGCGTGCCAGGCGGAGAGTCTGCTCGATTTTCTGCGTGAATATTCCGCCGAGCAGACCTACCTGATCGGCGATATCGTCGATTTCTGGGCGATGAGTCGCGGTATCCACTGGACGCCGGCGCAGAATACCGTGGTCCAGAAGCTGTTGCGCAGGGCGCGTCACGGCGAGCGGGTGGTGTTCATTCCCGGCAATCACGACGAGGCGCTGCGCGAGTATTGCGGCATCATTTTCGGGGATATCGAGGTGGTCGATGAACTGGTGCACGAAACCGCCGATGGGCGGCGTTTCCTGCTCATCCATGGCGATGTTTTCGACCAGGTGATGCGTCATCACCGCTGGGTCGCTGTGCTCGGCGACAAGGCCTACGACCTGCTGGTCCGGATCAATCTCTGGCTGTCCTGGGGGCGGCGCAAGCTCGGCATGGCCGGTTACTGGTCGTTGGCCGGTTACGCCAAGCGCAAGGTCAAGACGGTGCTCAATTTTATTTTCGATTTCGAGGAGTCGGCCGTCCATCACGCCCGCGAGCGCGGGCTGGATGGCGTCATCTGCGGCCATATTCATTGGGCCCAGATGCGCGACATCGATGGCCTCTGTTACATCAATTGCGGCGACTGGGTCGATTCCTGCACGGCCATCGTCGAACATTTCGACGGTCGTCTCGAGTTGGTCGCCTGGGGCATGCGCCACCTGGTGCCGGTCCGTGTGGCGCCGGTCGGCGAAGAGCGGAGGTCTGAATGCGTGTCCTGATGGTGTCCGATGTCTATTTCCCGCGCGTCAATGGCGTTTCGACCTCGATTGAAACCTTCCGCCAGGCGCTGGCCGGGCAGGGGGTCGAGGTTCGCCTGGTGGTGCCGCGCTATGGCGACGAAGCTGCGGTCGACGGCATTGTTCGGGTGCCCGGGCGGCCGATTCCCGGCGACCGCGAGGATCGTCTGGTCGGCTGGCGGGCGATGCATCGGGCCGTGCTGGCGGCAGCGCAGGATTGCGACCTGGTCCATATCCAGACGCCCTTCGTCGCCCATTACGCCGGCCTCAAGGCGGCGCGCCGCCTGGGCTTGCCGGTGCTGGCGACCTATCACACGCTGTTCGAGGAATACCTGCAGCACTACGCGCCCTTCCTCCCGGCTAGCTGGCTGAAGGCCCAGGCCCGGGGCTTTTCCCGGCGGCAGTGCAATGCGCTGGACGGCGTTGTTGTACCCTCGTCGGCGATGCAGCAGCGGCTGCTCGATTACGGCATCTCGGTACCGCAACATGTCCTGCCGACCGGTATCCCGACGGCTCGTTTCGCCCGCGGCAACGGCCCGGCCTTTCGTCTGCGCCATGGCATTTCGGCGGCCCGGCCGGTGGCGCTGTTCGTTGGGCGGGTGGCGCATGAAAAGAATATCGCCTTCCTGCTCGAAGCTATGCTTACCACCCGCCGGATGCGTCCCGACGTGCTCCTGCTGATTGCCGGCGAAGGGCCGGCAATGGCCGATCTGCAGGCCCAGGTGCGGCGCCAGGGGCTGGAGGGGGCGGTGCAGTTCATCGGCTATCTCGATCGGCAGCAGGAACTGCCCGATTGTTACGCGGCGGCCGATGCCTTCGTCTTTGCCTCGCGGACGGAGACCCAGGGGCTGGTGCTGCTCGAAGCGATGGCGGCCGGTCTGCCAGTGATTGCGCTGGCCGAGATGGGCACCGTCGATATTCTGGCGCCGCGCCGCGGTGCCATTTCGGCGCCGCCCGAGGCGGCGGCCTTTGGCCAGGTGCTCGGCGACTTTTTCGAGCGGCCGCAGGCCTGGTCCCATCTGGTGGCCGAGGCGCCGGCCTATGCCGAGGAATGGTCGGATAGCGCGATGGCGGCCCGGCTGGCCGCCCTCTACCGAACGCTGGCGGGAATCCGTCAGGCGGCCGATAATCCGCAGACGGCGCCCGTCGGAAGTTCCGTCGGGGTATAGCCAGCGGGATCAATGGATCATGAATGATAAATTTGCGGCGTCTTGTGGCCAGTGTCGCTATTTCACGGCGACCGACGCGCTAAACGGCAATTGCCATCGCTATCCGCCGGTCTTTGCCGGCGATAGTTCGCCGCGTGAAACGCATCACTGGCGATTTCCGATGCTCAGCGCCCATGCCTGGTGCGGCGAATTCGCGCCGCTCCACTTCGATCAGATATCCTCGAGCGGCATCACCATCTGATTGGCGGCGCGCAGGCGTTCGGCCAGCACGCGCATGACCTGGGTGGCAAAGAACGGCGTCTGCTGGACCAGGTAAAGAAAACGTTTTTCGTCGATCACGACGAATTCGCAATCCGTCGTCGTGACCACCGTCGCCGAGCGCGGTCCCGGCGCGACGATGCCCATTTCGCCGACGATGCTGCCGTGCTGCAGGGTTTCGACCACCCGGTTGTTGACGATGACGTCGGCCGAGCCGGTGGTCAGCACGAACATCAGATGACCGTGGTCGTCCTGCGAAAACAGCGTCTGCCCGGCCTTGACGTGGATGATGTCGGGATTGTTGGCGAAGAGTTCGAAAAAGACCATGAGCCTATGTTCCTGGGTGAGGGGAAGTCATTAATAGCACTTAAGGCATAGAGGCGTCTTGTTCGGAATTGTTACAGCAACGCGTCGCGGCTGTCATCAAAGTTTAGTCATCGCTGATTACCGTTGGGATTTTCACGGGAGTTGCGATGAACGAGCCTCGGCCCCCCGAGCTTGGCCTGGACCCGGCCAACGAATCGCCCTTCAAGGGCAAGACCGGCCTGCGCCGGGTGTGGAATGCGCTGCATTACTCGCTGGCCGGCCTGCAGGCCGCCTATCTCTGCGAGGATGCCTTTCGCCAGGAAGCCTGGCTGGCCCTGCTGCTCATTCCGCTGGCCTTGTTCCTGCCGGTCTCCGGCATCGGCCAGGGCCTGATGGTGGGCAGCTTGTTGCTGGTGCTGGTCGTTGAACTGCTCAATTCGGCCATCGAGGCCGTGGTCGACCGGGTTAGCCTGGAAAACCACCGGCTGGCCAAACGCGCCAAGGACATCGGCAGCGCCGCCGTGCTCATCGCCTTGCTCAACGTCTTGGTGATCTGGTATTGCGTCCTCAAGGAGTTGTTCTGATGCGGCTCGATATCGCTTTCGTCACCGAAACCTTCCCGCCGGAAATCAACGGGGTGGCGATGACCGTCGGCCGCCTGGTCGACGGCCTGCGCGGCCGCGGGCACCGGGTCCGCGTCTTCCGTCCGAGCCAGGGCAAGGCGGATCTCGGCTCCGAACACGAAACGGCCATGCCCGGTCTGCCCCTGCCCGGCTATCCGGGGCTGCGCTTCGGTCTGCCGGCCGGTCGCCGGCTGGCCCGCCAATGGCGCCTGCAACGGCCGGACCTGGTGCATGTCGTCACCGAAGGGCCGCTCGGCTGGTCGGCCGTCAGCGTTGCCCGCCGCTTGGGCATCCCGGTGACTTCCGGTTTTCATACCAATTTCGATCGTTACAGCGTGCATTACGGCCTGGGGTGGATGCGGCCGGGGGTCGCCGCCTATCTGCGCACCCTGCACCGGCGGACGCGGGCCACCATGGTGCCGACCGAAGCCCTGGCCGCCGACCTGGCCGGCGAGGGGATCGGCGGCGTGCGCGTCGTCGGGCGCGGGGTCGATACCCAGCAGTTCGCCCCCGCCCGACGTTGCCACCAGTTGCGCGCCGCCTGGGGGCTGGCCGACGATGACCTGGCCTGCCTCTACGTCAGCCGGCTGGCGCCGGAAAAGAACCTGGCGCTGGTGCGGCGAACCTTTGCCGCGATCCAGGCAATTCACCCCGCCGCCCGCATGATCTGGGTCGGCGACGGGCCGTCGCGGGCGCGCCTGCAGGCCGAGCAGCCGACCGATCATTTTGCCGGGTTGCGGATCGGTGACGATCTCGCCGCCCATTACGCCAGCGCCGATCTCTTTCTCTTCCCCAGCCTCAGCGAAACTTACGGCAACGTGGTCGCCGAGGCCATGGCCAGCGGCTTGCCGGTCCTCGCTTTTCGCAGCGCGGCGGCGGCCGAGTTGATCGCCAGCGGCATCGACGGGATCAGCATCGCGCCGGGCAACGAGGCGGCCTATATTGCCGCGGCGCTGGCCCTGGTCGATAGCCCGCTCGCCTTGCGCGAAATGGGCCAGCGCGCCGCCCAGGCGATGCAGTCGCGGGGCTGGGGGAGCGTCGTCGAACGCTTCGAGAGCGTTGCCTGGGAGGCGCTCGGCCTGAGCTAGAACTCGGTGTGCAGGCGTAGCGAGCTGATCTTGGCCGGGCCGCGGTCGGCGTTGTAGGCGGGGTTGGAAATGTGCTGGAAATCGCCGGTCAGCCACAGCTTGGGCAGTACCTGCCAACTGTAATAGGTTTCGATGATCGATTCCGGCCGGTAGTTGAGGGCGCCGTCGCCGATGAAGAAGGAGATGCCGCCCTTGGCCAGATAATCGCGGCGTTGCCGGGAGAGGCTGTTGTGCATCCAGGCCAGGCCGAAGGTGTCGTCGGCCCGGCCCCAGGCGGCGCCTTTCAGCGCCAGGCCGCTGGCCAGGGAAGCGTCGGCCTCGGTGAAAGCATAGGTTTCAGTGCGCCCGTCGGCGTGCATGGCGCGCAGGAAGAACCCGAGTTGGTCATTGATCGCCTGTTCGATATTGAGACCGAAACCGTACTTGATCTTGGCGCTGTTGCGGACCTGGGAGATGGCTTCCGGATCGCTGCCCGGATGGCTATCCAGCCAGGCGCTGGCGTCGGCGAAGCTGGCCAGCACAGCGCGGTTGCGCCAGGCGAGGAGGCGGATCTTGCCCGGCTGTTGGGCGATCTGATGGCTGTGCTCGAGTTCGATCTGGTCGCCGTAGTGGCGCAGGATCTGGTTGTCGACCTTTTCGCCGTTCGGTTCCTGCGGGCCGCTCATCCGGCCGAAGCGGAAAACCCAGTCGTCCTGGTACCACTCGCCGGCGAAGCCCCAGCCGAAGCCGCGGGCGTCGGCGGCATAGTCGTAGGCGGTGCTGGCCATGTTGCTCCAGTTCAGGAACTGGCTGCGCGGGTCTTTGGCGTAGGCGTTGTTGTCGAAAATATCGAGGGCTGAAAAATTGCCGACGGTCAGCACGAAGCGCTTGTGCTCGATATTCCCGGCCAACTGGTTGATCGCCGAATCGACATGTTCGCTGTCGCCGCCCAGGTTCCAGGTCTGGCGCAGGAACAGGCGCTGGCGATAGGCCTTCAGCTGGTTGCCGGAAACGCGAGTGGCCTCGCCATTGCTGAAACCCCCGAGACCGTTCAGGCCGGAAAGCGGGTTGCCCTGGCCAGCTTCGAGATTGAGGTAGATTTCACCGCCGCGCCACGGCCGCAGCCCGGCGAACAGCGTGGCGGTCGCCGTGTAGCCGTATTCCCCGCTGGCATCCAGACTATGCGCCCCGCTGTAGGGCGAGCGAAAGTTCTCCGAGCGCTGCCGGACATAGGTGACCTGGCCCTTGGCCTGCCAGTCTTCCGGGGCTTCGTCGGCCAGCGCGGACAGGCACAGGGTAAGGCCGAGCAGTAGGGCAATCGGGGTACGCATGATCGGGGCGCCGGGCAGAATGAGCAAAGCCGCGCATTGTAGATCGAGAAAATGACCGCGAGGTTACAAGGGCGGCCGGATGGCTTGCCCGGCCGCCGGTCCTGCCGGTTAATTGCGCTGGATCAGTTCGATCTTGTAACCATCCGGGTCGTCGACGAAGGCGATGATGGTCGTGCCGTGCTTCATCGGGCCGGCTTCGCGCACCACCTTGCCGCCGCGCGCCTTGATTGCGGCGCAGGCTGCCGCCGCGTCCGGCACGGCCAGGGCGATGTGACCATAGGCGTTGCCGAGTTCGTAGTTTTTCGTATCCCAGTTGTGGGTCAGTTCGAGCACGGCTTCCTTGTCTTCCGTGCCGTAGCCGACGAAAGCCAGCGTGAAGCGGCCTTCCGGATAATCGGTGCGGCGCAGCAACTGCATGCCGAGGACTTCGGTATAGAAGGCGATGGAGGTGTCGAGGTCGACGACGCGGAGCATGGTATGGAGGAGGCGCATGGTAGTTATTAGTCGGTAGTTGTTAGATGTTAGTGGAGCTAGAGGGCGCTGGGGCGCCCTGGGTTTGGGGCCAAAGACTAGCGACTAATAACTGGCCACTAGCCTTCCCTGGGTCCGCAGTTCCATCCGGCGGGTTTTCCAGTCTGGGCAGAGTTGTTCCACTACAGACCAGAAACGTGGGCTGTGGTTCATTTCCCTGAGGTGGGCGAGTTCGTGGCAGACGACGTAGTCGACGATGGGCAGCGGCATGAAGAGCAGCCGCCAGTTGAGGGCGATGCCGCCGTGGTGGCTGCAACTGCCCCAACGGGTGCGGGCCGAGGACAGGCGGAGCGGCGGGACGGCGACGCCGAGCTGCGGGGCGTAAAGGGCAAGGCGTTCGAGGAAGACTGCGCGGGCTTTTTCGCGGATGGCTTTTTCCAGCAGTTGGTTGGCGCTGGTCGTCGGCGACGGCCACAGGTGCAGTTTGTCGCCCAGCCATTGCCAGCGGGCCCGGCCGATCGGCGTGACGGTGATGGTCAGCCGGGTGCCGAGAATGGAAATCGCGCTGCCGTCGTTGATTTCGAGCTTGGCAGGGGCCGGGCGCTCGCGCCAGTCGGCCAGCTTGGCCAGCACCCACGGCCCGTGCTGGCGGATCAGGCCTTCGATGTCGCCGAGCCGGGCGGCCTGCGGCGCCGCGATGCGCAGGCCGCGCTGGTCGATGGACAGGCCGATGGTACGCCGCCGGCTGCGCCGCAAGCGATAGGCGACGTCTTCGCCGGCGATGGCGATGCGGTGGCTGGTTTCAGCTAGCGTTGTGCTGGACATCCGAATAGCGATGGGGCGAGAGACGCTGCATTTCCGCTTCGATCCAGGTTTCTGCCCGCTTGTTGACCTCTGCTTCGCTCATCCCGGTCGCGTCGAACGCCGGGCCGATGCTGATGGTGATGGTCCCGGGCTTTTTCAGGAAAGCCTGGCGCGGCCAGAGTTCGCCGGCGTTGTGGGCAATCGGCACGACCTGGCAGCCGACATGGGTCGCCAGGTAGGCGCCGCCGGGTTTGTAGCGTTTCTTCTGGCCGGGCGCGACGCGCGTGCCTTCCGGAAAAATGATGACGAAGAAGCCCTGTTGCAGCCGTTCCCGGCCCTGGGTGACGACCTGCTCAAGGGCGTCCTTGCCGGCGGCGCGGTCGATCGAAATCATTTTCATGGCGGCCAGGCCCCAGCCGACCAGCGGTACGCGCAGCAATTCCTTCTTGAGGACGAAGACGCTGTAGGCGCCGTTCGGCACGACGTCCTGCAGGGTCATCGTTTCCCAGGCGGACTGGTGCTTGGCAAGAATGACACAGGGTTCCTGCGGCATGTTTTCCCGGCCGATGACCTGCGGCCGGATGCCGAGCAGGTTTTCGACGCCCCACTGGATGCCGAGGCGCCACAGCTTGCCCGCCCGGTAGCCCCAGAGACCGCGCAACAGCAGGGCGGCAGCGACCACCAGCGGGGCGGTGAGGATGGACCAGGCGAGCGCCCAGGCCATGAACAGCGTCGAACGGAGGGCGATCATGCCTTTTTACCTGTCAGGATGAAGTCGACGGCGGTCGAGAGGTCGGCGAATTCCAGCGTGCCTTCCGGCAGATTGCCGTCGTTGCTGGTTTTTGTTCCTTTGCCGGTGCGCACCAGGATCGGCAGGCAACCGACGACGGCACAGGCCTGCAGGTCGCGCAAGGAGTCGCCGATGGCCGGTACGCCCCGGAGATCGGCGTTGAGGGTTTGCGAAATGCGCTTGAACATGCCGGGCTTCGGTTTGCGGCAATCGCAATCGGAATCGGCCGGGTGCGGGCAGTAGAAAATCGCATCGACCCGGCCGCCGGCGGCGAACAGCGCCTTGTGCATCTTTTCGTGGATGCTGTTCAGCGTATCCATGTCAAACAGGCCGCGCCCGACGCCCGACTGGTTGGTCGCCACGACCACCTTGAAACCGCTCTGGTTGAGGCGGGCGATGGCTTCCAGGCTGCCGGGAATCGGCTTCCATTCCGCCGGGCTCTTGATGAACTGGGCGGAATCGAGATTGATCACGCCGTCGCGGTCGAGAATGACGAGTTTCATGGCCGTGGTTTTCCGGGGCTCAGGTCGACAACTTGGACAGGTCGGCGACGCGGTTCATTGCGGCATGCAGATGGGCGAGCAGGCCGAGCCGGTTGGCGCGCAGGGCAGCGTCCTCGGCGTTGACCATGACGCCGTCGAAGAAGGCATCGACCGGCGCGCGCAGCGCGGCCAGGGTGGTCAGGGACTCGGTGTAGTCGCCGGTGTCGAAGGCCGCGTCGGCTTGCGGCACGATGTCGATCAGGGCTGCGTGCAGGGCGATTTCGGCGGCTTCCTGGAGAAGTGCCGCATTGACCGTCGGTTCGACGCTGCCTTCGACCTTCTTCAGGATATTGCCGACCCGTTTGTTGGCGGCGGCCAGGGCGGCGGCCTCGGGCAGCGCGGCAAAGGCGCGTACCGCCGTCAGGCGTTTCGGGATGTCGCCCAGGCGCTGCGGCCGTTGCGACACCACGGCATCGACTTCCTGCGCCGTGTAGCCCTGCTCGCGCAGGCTGCCGGCCAGACGGTCGTAGATGAAGTCGGTCAGGGCGTTAACGTTGAGCTGGAAGCCCTCGATGCCGTTGAACTGGGCAAACGTGCAGTCCAGTAGCAGGTAGAGCGGCAGATCGAGATCGCTTTCCGAGAGCATGCGAATGACGCCCAGCGCGTGGCGGCGCAACGCGAAAGGATCGCGGTCGCCGGTCGGGATCTGGCCGATGCCGAACATGCCGACCAGGGTTTCCAGCTTGTCGGCCAGCGCGACGACCGTGCCGACCAGGTTGCGCGGCAGGCTGTCGCCGGCGAAGCGCGGTTTGTAGTGATCCTCGATGGCGTCGGCGACGTCGCCGCGCAGGCCGTCGTGCAGCGCGTAATAGCGGCCCATGATGCCCTGCAGCTCGGGAAACTCGCCGACCATGTCGGTCAGCAGGTCGGCTTTGGCGAGCAGCGCCGCCTGGTCGGCTTTGTGGGCCAGCTCAAGGTCACGCAATTCATTGGCAATGGCGCGGGCAATTGCCGCGACACGTTGCGTGCGCTCGCCCTGGGTGCCGAGCTTGTTGTGATAGACGACCTTGGACAGGCCGATGATGCGCGATTCCAGCGATTTCTTGCGGTCCTGGTCGAAGAAGAACTTGGCATCCGCCAGGCGCGGCCGCACGACGCGTTCGTTGCCGCCGATCACGGCCGAGGGATCTTCCGGGCTGATGTTGCTGACGACGAGGAACTTGTTGGTCAGCTTGCCGGCGGCGTCGAGCAGCGGGAAATACTTTTGGTTGGCCTTCATGGTCAGGATCAGGCATTCCTGCGGCACGGCGAGGAATTCTTCCTCGAACTGGCCGATCAGCACGTTGGGGCGTTCGACCAGGGCGGTGACTTCGTCGAGCAACGCATCGTCCTCGATCGGCTTGCCACCGGCCAGGGCGGCAGCGGCAGCGAGCTGGCGGGCGATTTCGGTGCGCCGTTCGGCGAAGGAGGCGATGACGGCGCCTTGGGTCGCCAGCTTGCCGGCGTACTCGTCGGCATGGGCAAAGACCACCGGATCGACGCTGGCTTCAAAACGGTGGCCGTGCGTTTCACGACCGGCGTTCAGGCCGAGCACGGCGAGTGGCACGATGTCCGAACCGTGCAGGGCCACCAGGCCATGCGCCGGGCGCACGAAATTGACGCTGCTCCAGCCGTCCTGCAACTGGTAAGTCATGACCTTGGGAATCGGCAGCGCAGCGAGCGCGCCTTCCAGCGCCTTCTGCAGGCCTTCGGCCAGCGTTGCGCCCTTGGCCAGACTTTCGTAAAACAGCACATCGGCCTTGCCATCGTTTTCGCGGCGCAGGTTCGGGACGCAGGAGGCATCGGCACCCAGCGCGCCGAGCTTCTTGAGCAGCGCCGGCGTTGCATTGCCAGCGGCGTCGAGACCGACGGCGACCGGCATGAGCTTTTGCACGACCGGCTTGTCGGCGGCCACCGTCAGCACGTCGGTAACATGCGCCGCCAGGCGGCGCGGCGACGCGTAGGCGGTGAATATTGAAGTCGGCGCGGTCAGGCCGGCATTCTTCAGCGACTGGGTCAGGCTCTGGGCAAAGACTTCGCCCAGCTTCTTGAGCGCCTTGGGCGGCAGTTCTTCGACAAACAGTTCAACGAGCAGATTCTTGGACGACATGATCAGGCAGCTTTCTTTTCAATCTGGGCGAGAACTTCGGCTGCCCATTCCTTCGGCGCCATCGGGAAGCCGAGGCGGGCGCGCGAGTCGAGGTAGGCTTGCGCCACGGCGCGGGCCAGGTTGCGGATGCGGCCGATGTAGGCGGCACGTTCGGTCACCGAGATGGCGCCGCGCGCGTCGAGCAGGTTGAAGGTGTGGGCGGCTTTCAGCACCTGTTCGTAGGCCGGCAGCGCGAGCTGGGCGCCCATCAGGTGCTGTGCCTGCTTCTCATGCGCGCCGAAGGCGTGGAACAGGAAGTCGACGTCGGAGTGCTCGAAGTTGTAGGTCGATTGCTCGACTTCGTTCTGGTGATAGACGTCGCCGTAAGTCAGGCCTTCCGTCCAGGTCAGGTCGTAGACGTTCTCGACGCCCTGCAGGTACATGGCCAGGCGTTCGATGCCATAGGTGATTTCGCCGGTGATCGGCTTGCAGTCGATGCCGCCGACCTGCTGGAAGTAGGTGAATTGCGTCACTTCCATGCCGTTCATCCAGACTTCCCAACCGAGGCCCCAGGCGCCCAGGGTCGGGTTTTCCCAGTCGTCCTCGACGAAACGCACATCGTTCTTCTTGAGGTCGAAACCGAGGGCTTCGAGCGAGCCGAGGTAAAGCTCGAGGATATTGTCCGGTGCCGGCTTCAAGACCACCTGGAACTGGTAGTAGTGCTGCATGCGGTTCGGGTTTTCGCCGTAACGGCCGTCCTTGGGGCGGCGCGAGGGCTGCACGTAGGCGGCCTTCCACGGCTCGGGGCCGATGGCGCGCAGGAAGGTGGCGGTATGGCTGGTGCCGGCACCGACTTCCATGTCGTAAGGCTGGAGCAGGGCGCAGCCCTTGGCGCTCCAGTATTGCTGCAGGCGCAGGATGATTTCCTGAAAACTCGGTTTGTTGCTGGTCGTCATCGGACGCCCTCGGTAAGACGGAAAGCCGTGATTTTACTTGCTTTTGCGCCGGTCCGGCAGGGTGACGCCGTGCTTGGCATCGGCCTTGGGCGATTCCGCCGGATGCCGGGCCGACTGGGGCGCCCGGCGCATCGAAAGCGGCGGCGACCTGTCGTCCGGGAACTTGCGATTCCCGCGGCGGTCAATTCTTCCGGCATTCCGTCGCCACTCCGGGTGGTCGACCTGATCGAGGAGGGGGGGGGTCCTGCCGGCAACAGGCTTTTTTCCGCCGGCTTACCGTCTCCTGAAGAGGTGCCCCAGAACTCGATCGGACGGCGGCTCGGGGGAGGGTTTTAGCGCCCGGATTGGTGCGAATTTTGACCGTGGGCGCCAGTCATTTTTCCCTCCTGGATGGGGTGCGTTTGACAAAGTCCAATAAAATCAATAGACTGTGTTTCATGTTGCGGTGCAACATCGTTCTCGTGAGGTGCCAGGCGTGGCGCCATGCGGGATTCGGGCCTTTTTGCTTCTCTGGTTCGTCGATGTCGTATCCCCTGTAACCGCCCTCTTGCGAAGTAGGTTTTCTCTAGAGGCAACAGTGAAGGAGGTCGCATGTTCACTACGACTTTTCTCCCGCCCGCCTTGTTGCGGGTTTCAACAGTAATCTACGCCCTGTTCCAGAAGTTCCTGATGCTCGCCGGCCTGGTTTTTGTCGCTGGCCTGATTGGTCTGCAAACCGGTAATTTCGGTTGGCTCGATGGCCTCAAGTCGGTATTGCCCTCGGCGAGCGCTTCGGTGGTTGCCGACGAGGTCGCCGCGGTTGACGACGAGGCTCCCGAGCTCCCGGCGGACGCTACCATCGCCTCGCTCAATCCACGAATGCGCGGCGCCCTGGACTATGTTTCCCGGCACTACCACGTGTCTACGGAAGCCCTGCAGCCGATTTTTGCCACTGCCCAGGCGACGGCTCACGAGTTGCGGCTCGATCCGCTGCTGATCATCGCGGTGATCGGCGTCGAGTCCGGCTTCAATCCCTTTTCGCAAAGCGTCATTGGCGCCCAGGGTTTGATGCAGGTGGTACCGCGTTTCCATCAGGATAAATTGATCGAAGTGGCCGATCAGGCCTCCTTTCTCGATCCGGTGACCAATGTCCTGGTCGGCGCCAAGGTCCTGAAAGAGTCGATCAACCGGTATGGCGGTCTGGAAGACGGTCTGCAGCAATTCGGCGGGGCCATCAATGATCCGGAACGTCGCTATTCATCGAAGGTGCTGGCCGAAAAGCAACGTCTGGAACAGGCCGTGCTGCGCTTGCGGACGACCTGAGCGGCGATTTCGGAGGCGTGGCGGCGGGTCGCGCGACGCCTCCGGGATGGTCCGCCTCCGGGGTTCGGGCCGCCGATTTTCTCTGGTGACTATTTCAATGTAATATCGATGCCTCATTTTCAAGGGGGCGTCGATGCGAAATATCCGTCTTGCGTTCGCCACGGCGGCGCTGCTTTCCACCTCGCTTGGGCCGCTTCTGCTGGCTGCCGAATCCGGTCTTGCCAATGGTCGCACCTGGCTCGGCGAAAACGTCTGCGGCGCCGAGCGGCGCATGGTTTATGGCGAACCGGAGATGGCCCGGAAAATTGCCGCGTATCAGGGGCTGGCTGAAGAGACGCTGAGCCTGCGGGCGCGCGCCATCGATTTCCTTGAGGTGCTGAAAGCCAAGAATACCCAAGGCGAGGCACTTTCCGGGAGCGACCTGAAACGACTGAACCAGGGGGCGGCAGCCTTGCTTGATCAGCGTCAGGCCTTGTTGCGCATGGCCGCGGCCCATGAGTGCTGGCTCGATGATGCGGTTCCCGGCGATGCCGTGGCGGCCGAGGTGCAGGCGGCCGGGATTGCCATGTCCCTGTCGGCGGCCCTGATGTTGTACGACAACTATTTGTCGGCGGTCGGTCTCTATCGGGCCAATCCCTTTCTGCGTCAGCACTTGAATAGCAAGGACAGTGGTTTTGCCATTCCGAGCGGCGAACTGAACCGGATTTCCCTCTCTTTCAATTCCGCCATCAATCGGGCGCGGGTCCGCCGGGGGCTGGACTGGTACGAGCAACACGGCCGCCGCCTGGCTGCGTCGCCGGTTGATGGCGAACGTTATCTGGCCGCCTTGATCGAACAAAGCCCGTCCTACCAGATGGTGCGCCATGCCCGGCCGCTCGGTTACGTTGGCGGAGTGCTCGGGTTTTTCAGCACCTTTTCGGTGGATACCCTGAATCAGTTGAAAAACGAAGGCGTGAACCTGTCCAGTCTGCTCTTCGGCAACGCAGCCGGACTCGTCGAGACGCGGCGCGGCAAGCTCGACGGCAAAGCGCTGGTCTTGGCCAAGCTGACGGGCACGGCTCAGGCCGGCGACGTGTTGCTGGAGAAGACCCCATTCCGTCTGACCGATGCCTTCATCCCCGGGCACTGGGGGCATGTCGCCGTCTGGGTCGGCACCGAGGCGGAATTGCGCCGCCTGGGCATCTGGGAACATCCGCTGGTTCGTCCGTATCAGGCCAATATCCGGGCCGGGCGCGGCGTCGTCGAGGCGCTGCGTTCGGGGGTCAAGATGAATACCCTGGAGCATTTCCTCAACGTTGACGACCTGGCCTTGCTACATCACGCCCAAATCAGCGATGAACAGCGGGCCGAGGTTATCCTGCAGGCCTTGCGCCAGGTCGGCAAGGCATACGATTTCAATTTCGATGTCGAATCGACCGATCGTATTGTTTGTTCGGAGCTGGTCTATCACGCCTACGGCGATATTCGCTGGCCGACCGCCCGTCATCTCGGGCGCGTCACCATCAGTCCCGATAACGTGGCCCGCGAAGCGATCGCTGAGGGGCCGTTCAGCATCGCCCTGCTTTACCACGACGGCCAGGAAGTGGTCGATGAGCCGCGCCGCTATCTGGCGGAACTGGTGCAGCCGACCGTCTTCAAAATGGCCGGCGGGAGAAGCAATGTCGAAGCGGCGCGGCGCGCCGACTGAAGACGGTTGGGGGGCATTCGGCGGCGCGCACCGGGGCGCCGCTCAGTACTTCCGTCGGAACTGGCTGATCAGCAGCAGAAGGCTCAGGCAAACCAGGAATGGGCGGTTGCCCCAGGTGCCATAGGGCGTCATGCCCCGATAGGCGCGTACCGAACCGTGCAGCACGCCGGTGGTAAAGGGCGCCAGTACGGCCTGCAGGCTGCCGTCGGCGGTGATGATTGCCGTCATCCCGGTATTGGTGGCGCGCAACATCGGGCGGCCGGTTTCGGCGGCGCGCATGCGGGCGATCTGCAAATGCTGCGGCTGGGCCAGCGAATGGCCGAACCAGGCGGTGTTCGAGAGGTTGGCCAGAATCCCGGCCTGCGGCAGGGCGCCGATGATTTCCTCGCCGAAAACGTCTTCGTAGCAGATGTTGATCGCTACCTGGCGGCCGGCGACGGCCAGCGGCGGCTGCCCTTTCGGGCCGCGCGTGAAGGCCGACAGCGGGATGTGGGCGAGATCGAGAAACCATGAAAAACCGGGCGGGATGACTTCGCCGAACGGCACCAGATGCGTCTTGCTGTAGCTCTGCAGCGGGGAAGTGCCGAGGCTGATGGCGCTGTTCCAGTAGCGTTCGCCGTCGCCGCTCAGGGTGCCGGCGATGAGATCGCCGCCGCGGCTGCGTACGGTGTCTTTCAGCGCTTCGATATAGTCCGTCGGCAACTGGTCGAAAAAGGCCGGAAATGCGGTTTCCGGCAGGATGGTCAGTTGCGCCGGGTGTTGGGCGACCAGGTCGAGGTAGAGTTCCAGGGTGTGGACGAAGGCGGCTGGCTCGAACTTCATTTCCTGTGGAATATTGCCCTGGACCAGGGCGACGCTGATCGGCTCGCCGTCCGGCGTCGTCCAGGCGATCTGGCGCAGGCCGAAGCCGGCGGCGGTAAGCCCGGCAAGAAAGACCAAGCCGAACCGCCAGCGCACGAGCAGGGCGCCGCTCAAGGCGACCAGCAGACTCAGGCCATGCACGCCGAGCAGCGGCGCAAAGCCGGCCAGCGGGCTGGGCGGGGCTTGCGAGTAGCCGACGGCGAGCCAGGGGAAGCCGGTGAAGATCCAACTGCGCAGCCAGTCGGCGGCACTGATCAGAACGGCGAAGTAGAGGGCCTGGCGCCAAAATTCGGCGGGCTGCCAGCGCTTGAACAGCGCCCCGGCGAGCATCGGAAAGAGCGCCATGACGGCGCAGAACAGGAAGGCGGCAAGGCCGGCCAGCCACCACGGCATGCCGCCGAAGACGGAGAGGCTGACATAGACCCAGGAAACGCCGGTGAGGAAGAAGCCGAGGCCGAAAGCCAGGCCGGCGAGTGCTGCCTGGCGGGTGGTGCTGGCGGCGCGCAGCAACTGGAAGAAACCGAGCCAGACCAGCGGCGCCAGCCAGTACAGTTCAAACGGCGCAAAGCACCACACGCCGCCGGCGCCGATGGCGGCGCCGGCGGCGTAACGGGCGGCCGGGGAACTAGCCAGTAAAGTCTTCCGCACCGGCTTCGGGTTTGGGTTGCGGGGAGATAAGCAGGGTATACAGCCGGCGACTGTCGGCGCGTAGAACCTGGAAACGGACGCCGTCGATGTCCATGACTTCGTTGCGCTTGGGCACCCGGCCGAGGTGGCGCAGGACCAGGCCGCCGACGGTGTCGAACTCGTCGTCGGAGAACTTGGTGCTGAAGGCCGCGTTGAAGTCTTCGATCTCGGTGCGCGCCTTGACGCGGTAGCGACCGGTCGAATCGAGGCGGATGTTGTCGTGGGCTTCGTCGAAGTCGTATTCGTCCTCGATGTCGCCGACGATCTGTTCGAGCACGTCCTCGATGGTGACCAGACCGGCGACGCCGCCGTATTCGTTGACGACGATGGCCATGTGGTTGCGCGAGACGCGGAATTCGCGGAGCAGCACGTTGAGGCGTTTCGATTCCGGGATGAAGACGGCCGGCCGCAGCCAGTCGCGCAGGTCGAAGCTGGCTTCGGTCTGGATGCGCAGCAGGTCCTTGGCGAGCAGGATGCCGAGCACCTTGTCGCGGTCGCCGTCGACCACCGGGAAACGCGAGTGGGCGGCGTCGATGACGGTGGCGACGATTTCATTGATCGGGTCGTCGACGTCGATGACGTCCATCTGGGCGCGCGGCACCATGACGTCGGTGACGCGGGTTTCGGAGACGGCCAGGGCGCCTTCGATGATGGTCAGCGCATCGGCGTCCATCAGGTTGCGCTCGTAGGCGCCATGCAGGATTTCTAGTAGCTGCTCGCGGTCTTCGGGTTCGCGCAGGAGCAGGGAAGTCAGTCGTTCGATGAAACTGGGTTTACTGTCACTGTCCATGATGTTTATGCCGCATAGGGGTCGGGGTAACCCAGCGCGGCGAGAATCTCCCTTTCTTCGTTTTCCATGGCTTCAGCATCATCGTCGTTGTCATGATCCCAGCCTTGCAAATGCAGCATACCATGCACCGTCAGGTGCGCGTAATGGGCGGCCGGCGCCTTGTTCTGTTCGGCCGCTTCGTTGGCCACGACGCTCGGGCAGATGACCAGGTCGCCGCTGACGACGGGTTCCGTGTCGTAAGGAAAGGACAGCACGTTGGTCGCGTAGTCCTTGCCGCGGTATTCCTTGTTCAGTGACCGGCCTTCGTCGGCATCGACCAGCCGGATCGTCACTTCGCCACCGCCGACCAGCGCGGCGCGAGCCCAGCGCACGAAATCCGCCCGCAAGGGTAAGCCCTCACGGTTACAGACATATTGCACGGAGAGGTTAAGGCGTTTGCTTGGTTTTGGATTCATAGGCGGCAACGATGCGGGCGACCAGCGGGTGGCGCACGACATCTTCCTTTTGAAATTCGGTAAAGGCCAGGCCGCGGACATCTTTCAGGATATCGCGCGCTTCGCGCAGGCCGCTCTTGTGCCCCTTGGGCAGATCGACCTGGGTCAGGTCGCCGGTGACCACGGCTTTGGCGCCGATGCCGATGCGGGTCAGGAACATCTTCATCTGTTCCGGCGTGGTGTTCTGCGCTTCGTCGAGGATGATGAAGGCATGGTTCAGTGTGCGGCCGCGCATGAAGGCGAGCGGCGCGATTTCGATGGCGCGCTTTTCGTAGAGCTTGGCGACGCGGTCGGCGCCCATCAGATCGTACAGGGCGTCGTACAGCGGGCGCAGGTAAGGGTCGATCTTCTGCGTCAGGTCGCCGGGCAGGAAGCCCAGGCGTTCGCCGGCTTCGACGGCCGGCCGGGTCAGGATGATGCGTTCGACCAGGTCGCGCTCGAAGGCGTCGACGGCGGAAGCGACCGCGAGATAGGTCTTGCCGGTGCCGGCCGGGCCGATGCCGAAGGTGATGTCGTGTTCCTGGATCGCCTTCAGGTAGGCGACCTGGCGCGGCGTGCGGCCGTGCAGGTCGGTCTTGCGGGTGACCAGTTGCGGGCCATCGGTGATGCCACCCGGCGAGATGCGACGCACCGGGGCGTTGGTCAGTTCGATCAAGCCGAGCTGGATTTCATCGACCGACAGCGACTGGTGCGCCATACCGTAGAAGTGGCGGATGGCATCGGCCGTCAACTGGGCCTTTTCGCCCAGGATGGAGAAACGCTCGTTGCGCCGTCGAATGATGACGTCGAAAGCGGTCTCGATCTGCCGGATGTTTTCGTCGAGCGGGCCGCACAGGTTGGCGAGCAAACTGTTGTCGACCGGCGCCAGCGCCAGTTCGACCGGCTTGCTCTTCGGTGCGCTCTTAGTCTTCGCGGATGACAATTTCACCCCTCAGGCTGTGCGGCAGGGCACTGGTGATGCGAACCTCGACAAAGGTGTTGATCAGGCGCGGATTGCCGACAAAATTGACGATACGGTTGTTGTCGGTGCGCCCGGCGAGTTCGTGCACATCTTTCTTGGAAGTGCCTTCGACCAGCACGCGCTGGACGCTGTCGACCATCGCCTGGCTGATCACCTGGGCCTGTTCGTCAATGCGTTTCTGCAGGCGGGAGAGGCGGGCCGACTTGACGGCGGCGGGTGTCGAGTCTTCCATCTCGACGGCCGGTGTGCCGGGGCGCGGGCTGTAAACAAAGGAGAAGGAGTTGTCGAAACCGATCTCGTCGATCAGTTTCATGGTCTTTTCGAAATCCTCGTCGGTCTCGCCGGGGAAGCCGACAATGAAGTCCGACGACAGCGAAATGTCCGGCCGGGCGGCCCGTAGCTTGCGGATGATCGACTTGTACTCAACGCTCATGTAGCCGCGCTTCATCGCCGCCAACACACGGTCGGAGCCCGACTGCACCGGCAGATGTAATTGTGAAACCAGCTTCGGTACGGTGCGATAGGTCTCGATCAGGCGGTCGCTCATCTCGCGTGGATGCGAGGTGGTGTAGCGGATGCGCTCAATCCCCGGCACTTCGGCGATGTATTCGATCAACAGCGCCAGATCGGCCTTTTCCTCGCTATCTTCCATGGCGCCGCGATAGGCATTGACGTTCTGGCCGAGCAAGGTGACTTCGCCGACCCCATTGGCGGCCAGTCCGGCGACCTCGGTCAGGACGTCATTGAATGGCCGCGACACTTCGCCGCCCCGCGTGTAGGGCACGATGCAGAAGGTGCAGAACTTCGAACAGCCTTCCATGATCGAGACGAAGGCCGAGGCGCCCTTGACTTCGGCCGGCGGCATGGCGTCGAACTTTTCGATTTCCGGGAAGGAGACATCGACCGCCGCCCTGCCCTTCGCCTTGCGTTCGGCGATCAGTTGCGGCAAGCGGTGCAAGGTCTGCGGCCCGAAGACGATATCGACGTAGGGCGCGCGGGCGACAATCGCCTCGCCCTCCTGGCTGGCGACGCAGCCGCCAACGCCGATCATCAGGTTCGGATTCAATTGCTTCAGGTGGCGGACCCGGCCCAGGTCGTGGAACACCTTCTCCTGCGCTTTCTCGCGCACCGAGCAGGTGTTGAAGAGGATGATGTCGGCGTCTTCCGGCTTGTCGGTGCGGACGATCGTTTCGGAAGCGTTGAGCACGTCGACCATCTTGTCCGAGTCGTACTCATTCATCTGGCACCCGAAAGTGCGGATGAACAGTTTCTTTACCATGGATAAACTACTTTGCAATCAGGGGTTGCCGGCGCCACAACGGGGCGGCCCGGAAAGGTGGCCATTATAACCGAGCGCAAATTCCTTGACCGGAGAAACCCCGGCAAACTATAATCCGCGCCCTCAAGCGTGGTGATGTAGCTCAGTTGGTTAGAGCGGTGGATTCATAACCCACAGGTCGGCAGTTCAATTCTGCCCATCACCACCATAGATTCAAGCGAAAGCCCAACCCTCACCGGTTGGGCTTTTTGCTGTTGGCTGTGTTCGTGCCGGAAAGACGAGTGGATAAGGCGGCTTACATACTGTTAAAGTTTGTATGGTCTGTGCGAACAGGCCGCTTACCTCCTGTCTTGTCATCTCTTCTCTGCAAAGGTGTGTCTTGAAACCTTGTACCTATCGCCTGCGGGCCTGCATTGTTGCGCTTTCCCTGGTTCCCGCCGTGGCTTCTGCCGAGGGCGGTTACAACACGGTTAGCGATGTCCTGGCGCTGGGTTTGCCGGTTGTTGCCGCTGGTATTTCTGTTGCCAGGGATGATGCCTCCGGTTTTTTTCAGTTGGCCAAGTCGGAAGCCTTGACTCTGGCGACGACCGAAATTCTCAAACGAACGACGCACGAAACCCGTCCCAATGGCCGGGATGACAAGAGCTTCCCCTCCGGTCATACGGCGGTGGCGTTTGCAGCGGCTCAGTACCTGCAGATGAAGGGAGGCTGGGAGTACGGCATTCCCGCCTATCTGGCGGCCTCGGCCGTGGGTTATGCCCGGGTGCGGGCCGACGAGCATTACTGGCATGACGTCCTGGCCGGTGCTGCGCTCGGTATCGCTTCCAGTTACTATTTCACCGATAGTCGCGAGCAGACGAAATTCAGCGTCATGTTCGGCCCCCATGCGGTCTTTGCCCAAATTTCCTCCAAGTGGTAATGGCGCCGCGGCATGGTTGACGAGGGCTGAGTAGGAGATGTCTCTTTCCCTGTATTTGCGAGCTCGCCGGGCCAGTGTCGGCTATGCGATGAATGGGATTCGTCTGCTGGTCGCGACCCAGGCGCATGCCCGGCTACATATTGCGGCAGCGGCGCTCGTTGTCCTTGTCGCCTGGGCCTTGAACGTTTCGCCACTGGAATGGTGTGTTCTGCTGTTGGCCGTTGCCTTGGTTTGGGTCAGTGAAGCGATCAATACGGCACTTGAACTGCTGGTTGATCTGGTTTCCCCGGATTTTCATCGGCTGGCCGGTCAGGCCAAGGATGTCGCGGCGGCTGCAGTTTTGTTGGCGGCGTGCCTGGCCGCGGCGATTGGCGGCATTGTTCTGGTGCCCAAATTGGCCGGGCTGTTCTAGCTGCCCGCGGTCGACTGCGGGGCTGGCAGGTCAGGTGATCGGGGGGCTATTTCAAGGTGTCCCTGAGTTGTTGGTCGGTTTGCATGACATGCGATGACCACCAGTCGGTCAAAAATAAATGCAGCCTGCTCTTGTCCAGGAAGCCGACGCTGGCGGCGATCAAGAGGTCGGTGAGCTGGCTTTCATACGAGATGTGCTCGGCCTGGTGCTCACTGAGCAGGGCCGGATTGGTCTGCCGCAGTTGCTCCTCCTCGGTAGCGAAATGCTCGCGGGCATAAATCGCCAGATCGTTGAGAAGGTCGTGGAATTTTTCGCTGTTGGTGGCGCTGTCGTCTTGTAGCAACAGGCTCGCCTGCTCGCACAAGGCGTGCAGCTTCCGATGTTGGATATCCAGAATGCTGTTGCCGAGGCTGATCATCTGCTCTCCGTTCGTGTTCTTCACTACCTGTTCCTCGGCGTGTGCCGGCTCGATAGGGGCTGCTCTTGGCGTCCTCGTTGAGGGCTGGGCGGGTGGTCCATATAAATGACTGGAGAGTTGCTAAGCAAGGGAATGGTTGGGCTAAGTGCCCAGGTTGGGTAAATGGCGAGCCATCAATTCGCGCCGATTGAGTACGCCGAGTTTGGTAAATATCTTGGTGATGTGGGTTCTGACCGTCCAAAAAGAGATATTGAAATCATGGGCGATTTGCTTGTCGTTCAGACCCCTGATCAATGCCTCGCAAATTTCGCTTTCGCGCGAGGAAAGGCCTTGCTGCTGCCAGAAAGCGAGGTCGGGAATGGCCGTCTTGGGCATTTCGGCATCATGGCCGGGGCGTGGCTGGCAGATCCGTTGCAGGCGCCAGAGAAACTCTTCTTCGGCGAAAGGCTTGGCAAGAAAGTCGTCGGCGCCGATGCGCAACGCTTCGACCCGGCGGGCCGCATCCTCGAACCCGGAAATCACCAGGATAGGCATCAACGAGCGCGGGGGCGGCAGTTGGCGGATATGGCGAACCAGCGTCAAGCCGCTGTTTAGTCCTTTGAGCAGGATGTCGATGATGGCGATTTGATACTCTGCCTGGTGCAGACGTTCGACGCCTTCTTCCATCGAGATGCAGCGGTCGACCGTCAGGCCTTGGTGCAGGCAGATTTCCTGGAGATGTTCGGCCTGGCAGTTCTCGTCTTCGACAAGCAGAACCCGGCCGGCCTGCAGGGATTTTTGTACGGAATTGGCCGCTTCGAGGATGAAGTGCCGGATCAGTTCGTCATCCGTGCGCAGGACAACCTCGGTGGCTCCGGCTTGAAAGGCATCCCGCGCCAACTCGAGATCGCGCTCGGCCATGATGTAAGCAATCGGCATGGTGGCGCGACGGCCCTGGCGGCGGGCATGCTGGAGCAGGGGGAGGCCGGTTTCACCAGCGGCGATTTCGTTGGAGACGATCATCAAAATGAAGGGTTGCGTTCCGTCGAGCTGGGTTCGCGCCTGATCGACGTCGTGGCAGAGGACTGCCCGCAATCCCGAGTCGTTGGCCAAGTCGGACAGCGAGGCGCAGAAACTTGGGGATGGATCAATGCAAAGTATGGAATTCACGTCAGGCCTATCATGCTCACGCTGGTCGAGGGTGAGGGCAAAAACAACAGATTCGACTTAAGTGCGAATGGCATGAATAAATTTTTTTGGATTTTTATTCCTCGCTAAAATCATAACAGCCGTCATAAGCGGTGCTATCGCTAATCTTAGTGAGATGGGCCGAAGTAAATGCGGCGCCGGGGCCGCTCGGGCGAGGCGCAGCGCCACGGGCAACGGGCAATGCTTTGACGGCTGATTGCGCTTGCGGAAAGAAACCTGCTGTTTAGTCAGCGGTTTGCTCATAACCAGGCATGAGACTATTCGCTGCCCGGTGTTCCGGATTGGGAGAGGCAGGCGAAATAGAGCATTGGCCACTGTTGCGGCCATTGCTGCAGTGGTTCGCGGGCAAAGCCGCTGCGTGCGTATTGCTCCCAGCGACCAACGGCGTAACAGCGCAGCAGGTTGGCGAGGGCGCCGAAATCGGCATCGGCTTTCAGGTCTTCCTGGGTGGCGGCGATGCGCAGGGCCTGCTTGAGGGCGGCCTCAACTTTGTCGAGCAGGGCGTTGATGCGTTGCTGCAGGCGCTCGTTTTCATTGACCAGGGAGTCGCCGATCAGCACGCGGGTCATGCCGCGGTTTTTCTGGGCGAAGCGCAGAAGCAGGGCAATGATCTGTTCGACCTGCTTGAGTCCTTCGCTTTCATCCGTGGTGATCTGGTTGATGACGCCAAACAGGCTTTGCTCGATGAACTCGATCAGGCCTTCGAACATTTGCGCCTTGCTGGCGAAGTGGCGGTACAGCGCGGCTTCCGAGCAGTCGAGTTTGGCGGCCAGGGCGGCGGTGGTGATTTTTTCCCCTTTCGGGGTTTCCAGCATGCCAGCCAGGGTTTGCAGGATGAGCAGGCGACGTTCGCCCGGTTGGATTGCCATGCTTGCCGCCCTCGCTTATTCGAATTTATGCCGGAAAATTATAGTCGAGCGCAGCGCCCGGGTAACTCCAGTATGTTGCGGATTTTTACGTCCACGTAAGGCGATTGGCGTAAGCCAGCGCTTACCCAGACGGTTTTCATGCCCAGTTTCTTGGCGGCGATCAGGTTGCCCAGGCTATCTTCGACCATGATGCACTGGTGCGCCCGCAGGCCTTCCGCCCGGAGCAGGGCATGAAAGCCGGCGGGCAGGGGTTTGGGCTGGAAGCGCAGGTTTTCCACCGAGTAGGTGGCGTCGAAATGGCGCCACAGGCCGGTGATCTCCAGCACGGCTTGCATGTAGTGGCGCGGCGCGTTCGAAAAAATGATTTTCCGGCCGGGCAAGTGGCGAAGCGCGTGCAGCGTTGCCCGCCGAAAGACCAGCATCGGTTTTAGATCGGCAAACTGATGCGTTTCCTGAAGAAAGTGATGGGGGTCGGTGTGATGATTCTGCATCAGGCCGAGCAGGGTGGCGCCGTAGCGTTCCCAGTATTTCTGGCGCAGGCGGTTGGCCTCCTGCTCGTCTACGCCCAAATGCCGCTCGATGTATTGGCGCATCGAGCGGTTGATGTGGGGGAAAATGTGGGGGGACGCGTCGTGCAGGGTGTTGTCGAGGTCGAACAACCAGACGCGACCACCTTTCATCAGTGCGACTTGATCATCGTGCCGACCCCGTGGTCGGTCAGGATTTCCAGCAATAGGGCGTGTTCGACCCGGCCGTCAATGATGTGCACACCCTTGACGCCGTTGCGGGCGGCATCCAGCGCCGAGCTGATTTTCGGCAGCATGCCGCCGGACAATGTGCCGTCGTCGACCATTTCGTCGATCTGCTTGGGTGTGATGCCGGTGATCAGCTTGCCATCCTTGTCGAGCACCCCCGGCGTGTTGGTCAGCAGCACCAGTTTCTCGGCCTTGAGGACTTCGGCGATCTTGCCGGCAACTACATCGGCGTTGATGTTGTAGGTTTCGCCATCCTTGCCGACGCCGATCGGGGCGATCACCGGGATGAAGGCGCCGGAGTCGAGCAGGCCGATCAGCGAGGGGTCGATCTGGGTGATGTCGCCGACCTGGCCGACGTCGATCAGATCGCCCGGGTGGTCCTTGTCTTCCAGCATCAGCTTCTTGGCCCGGATGAAATTGCCGTCCTTGCCGGTCAGGCCGACAGCCTTGCCGCCATGCTGGTTGATCAGATTGACGATTTCCTTGTTGACCTGGCCGCCGAGCACCATTTCGACGAGATCCATGGTTTCGGCATCGGTGACGCGCATGCCCTGGATGAACTCGCCTTTCTTGCCGACGCGGGCCAGCAGGTTTTCGATTTGCGGGCCGCCCCCATGCACGACAACGATATTGAAACCGACCAGCTTGAGCATCACCACGTCGCGGGCGAAGCATTGCTTCAGATGTTCGTCGGTCATCGCATTGCCGCCGTATTTGACGACGATGGTCTTGCCGTGGAAACGCTTGATATAGGGCAGGGCTTCGGCCAGAACGGCGGCCTTGATGCCGGGGGCGAGGTTTTCGATACTCATGGCGGGCTCCGAGGGGAATCGCCGCGGATTGTACAAAGAAAAAGGCCGGAACGGGGCCCGGCCTTGCTTGCCAACTAGGGCTGGTTACAGGATATTGAGTCGTTTGTTCGGGCTGGCGGTGCGTTTGGGCAGAGTCAGTTCAAGAACGCCATCGGTGAACTTGGCTTCGGCCTTGCCGTCGTCAATTTCCTGGCTCAGTTGGAAGGAGCGCGAAACCTTGCCGAAATAGCGTTCCGAGCGCAGGACGCGCTCGCCTTCCTTGACTTCCTTTTCCTGCCTGGACTCGGCACTGATCGACACCAGGTTGCCATCGACGACGATATGAATGTCTTCCTTCTTGATGCCGGGTAGCTCGGCGTGCACCAGATACTCATTGCCCTGTTCCCGGACATCCATCTTGATGCTTGGGGTTTGCTGCGGCTCGCCATTTAAATCGACGGGGCGAACGAAAAAGCCACGGAAAAAGTCATCAAATGGATCGAAACGAGTGATGTTTGCCATGATCAGCCTCCTTCTTGGGTTGTGCTTCCTTAACTCCAATATGGGGACTTTGCTACCCAATTCAAGCATCCCGCAACGTCGGTAGAGGGGGCGGTAGGGCGCCCGGCCAGGCCGGTTTTTTTTGGGGGGGGCGCTGACGTTCAGTTTTGGGCTGAGCGTCTTTTTGCCAGCGCCAGAATGGCCTCACGATTGCTCGCCGAAAAGCAACGCTCGGCGGCTTCTGGCCAGGCTAGCCATTGATAGTTCAGGTGCTCGCCGGGGGCTAGACGGATGGCTTGTCTGGCCGGGATTTCCAACGAGAAGACGTGCTCGGTATTGCGGTTGACGCCGGGCGCGTAGCGATGGCGCCATTCCGCGAAGATTTCGTAGGTATTGGTCTGCTGCCAATCGGTCAATGGGTAGCGTCTGGTGTCGAGTCCGGTTTCTTCCTCGACCTCGCGTCGCGCCGTGGCGCTCAGCGTCTCATCGTCTTCCTGGCTGCCGGTGACCGACTGCCAAAAGCCGGGATGGCCGGCGCGTTCAAGGAGGAGGATGTCGAGGCCGGGGGTGTGGATGACGACCAGGACCGAAACCGGGCGCTTGTAGGTGGTCATGCGTCCGGCAGGGAGGCAACCCCGCGGGCGGTTGTGCTGAGCAGTATCCACAGCGGCGACTGGCTGGCCGAGCGGGCACGGGCCGCCGAACCGAGCACCGCCAGCAAGGTCGAGAAGGCTTCCGGGTCATGCTGGCGCAGGGCCTCAAGGCCGTTGATCAGGATGACCACGCCGCGCTCCGGATACCAGTCCGGGTCGGTCAGGCAATCGTGCAAGGCGTCCAGGTTGGTGCCGTACCAGGCAGGAAAACCGAGGACTTTGCCGAGTTCGCCCAAGCTTGCAGTGAGTCCGTGGGCGGTGCCAAGATCGGCAGTCAGTAGTTCGAACCGGGCTTCGGTTGCCATCTCGGCGAGCCTCGGCTGACCGGCGACCGACAAATGATAGAGGCCGGCTCGGCCGGCGTCCTGCAGAGTACTGGGTTTCATCGGCTACTCCCGAATGCGGCGGAAGGTCTGGTAATGGTCGTCGGTGTAGAAGTATTCGCCGCGCTCGCCGGCAATGATACGGCGTGGACCGCGGTCGCGTCGCCCCGGCATTTTGACGGTGTATTCCTGATAGTAGCCGCGTTGGCGCGGCGGCAGGCGTTTTTCGTAATTGCCGAAAACAATCCCGTCGCGGGCATAGGGGAAGGGGCCGCCGGTCTTGATCAGGGTTAGCGTCTGCTGCGCTTCGTACGGTAATTCCGCCCGGGCAATCCCCTCGGTGGTGTTGGTGTCGCGGCCGAAGTTGAAAGCAAAAGCGCTTCCTATCGTCAGCCAGCAGACGAGCAGGAAGCGCAGCCAGATTGGCATGCCGGCTTAGCCCTGGGTGACTTCGACCTGGGTTTCGACCTTTTGGCGCAGACGGATGTGCAGTTCGCGCAGTTGTTTCTCGTCGACGCCGCTCGGTGCGTCGGTGAGCAGGCATTGGGCGCGCTGGGTCTTGGGGAAGGCGATCACGTCGCGGATCGATTCGGCGCCGGTCATCATGGTGACGATGCGATCCAGACCGAAAGCCAGGCCGCCGTGCGGTGGCGCACCGTATTTCAGGGCGTCGAGCAGGAAGCCGAACTTGGCCTGCTGTTCTTCCGGACCGATGTTGAGGGCCTGGAAGACGGTTTCCTGGACTTCCGAGCGGTGGATACGTACCGAGCCGCCGCCGATTTCCCAGCCGTTCAGGGCGAGGTCGTAGGCCTTGGCCAGGCACTTGCCCGGATCGGTCTTGAGCAGGGCGACGTGCTCGTCCTTGGGGCTGGTGAAGGGGTGGTGGCAGGCGGTCCACCGCTTGTCTTCCTCGTCGTATTCGAACATCGGGAAATCGACGACCCACAGCGGTTCCCAGGCCTTGCCGTTGAGAAAGCCCTTTTCGTGGCCAATCTTGGTCCGCAGGGCACCCAGCGCATCGTTGACCACCTTGGCCTTGTCAGCGCCGAAGAAAATCAAGTCGCCGGATTGGGCGCCGGTGCGTTCGACGATGGTCTTCAGCGCGGTTTCGTGCAGGTTCTTGACGATCGGGCTTTGCAGGCCGCTCTCGTTGAGTTGCGTGACGTCATTGACCTTGATATAGGCCAGGCCTTTGGCGCCGTAGATGCTGACGAACTTGGTGTATTCGTCGATTTCACCGCGCGTCAGGCTGGCGCCGCCGGGAATGCGCATTGCGGCAACCCGGCCGTTTTCGCTGTTGGCGACGCCGGCGAAAACCTTGAAGGAGACGTCCTTGACGGCGTCGGTAACTTCAGTGAGTTCAAGCGTGACGCGCCGGTCGGGTTTGTCGGAGCCGAAGCGGCGCATCGCTTCGGCGTAAGTTATGCGCGGGAAGGGGGCCGGCAGGTCGACGTTGATCGCGTCCTTGAAGACGTAGATGATCAGCTTTTCGATCAGCGCGGTGATGGCGTCCTCGCTCATGAACGAGGTTTCGATATCGACCTGGGTGAATTCGGGTTGGCGGTCGGCGCGCAGGTCTTCGTCGCGGAAACACTTGACGATCTGGTAGTAGCGGTCGTAACCGGCGACCATCAGCAATTGCTTGAAGAGTTGCGGTGATTGCGGCAGGGCGAAGAATTGGCCGGCGTGGACGCGCGACGGCACGAGGTAGTCGCGGGCGCCTTCCGGGGTGGACTTGGTCAGCATCGGTGTTTCGATGTCGATGAAGCCGTTGTCGTCGAGGAAGCGGCGGAAGGCGCGCGCCGTCTTGTAGCGCAGCATCATGTTGTGCTGCATCTGCGGGCGGCGCAGGTCGATGACGCGGTGGGTCAGACGGACATTCTCGGAGAGGTTTTCCTCGTCGAGCTGGAAGGGCGGCGTGACCGACGGATTGAGAACTTCGATGTCGTGGCAGAGGATTTCGATCTCGCCGGAAGCCAGGTTGGCGTTGGTCGTGCCGAGCGGGCGCGGGCGGACCTTGCCGGTGATCTTCAGGCAGAACTCGTTGCGGACGGACTCGGCGATCTTGAAGGTGTCGGCGCGATCCGGATCGCAGACGATCTGGGCCAGACCTTCGCGGTCGCGCAGATCGATGAAAATGACGCCGCCGTGGTCGCGCCGACGATGGGCCCAGCCGCACAGAGTGACGATTTGCCCGTCGAGGGCGGCATTGAGTTGTCCGCAATAATGGGTACGCATGAAACTTTCCGTGATTTCTTAAATGTTGGGAATGGCGCGCGGGTGTGGCGGCGGCGCCACTACACCCATCGAAATGATGTATTTGAGGGCTTCGTCGACCGTCATGTCGAGTTCGACAATATCCTTGGTCGGCATCATCAGAAAGAAGCCGGAAGTCGGATTCGGGGTCGTCGGGACATAGACGCTGACATACTCGCCGTCGAGATGGTTGACTACGTCGCCGCCCGGCTGGCCGGTCAGGAAGGCGATGGTCCAGCTATTCTGATGCGGGTAGCGGACCAGTACGGCCTTGCGGAAGGCGTTGCCGTTGGGCGAAAAAAGGGTATCCGAAACCTGTTTGACGCTGTTGTAGACCGAATTTACGACAGGAATGCGGGCGAGCAGCATCTCCCACCAGACAACCAGTTTCTGGCCGATGAAATTGGCGGCCAGCAGGCCGGTCAGCAGAATCATGACCAGCGTCAGGACGGCGCCGGCGCCGGGAACGGAGAAGCCGACCAGATTTTCCGGATGAACCGAGGTCGGCAGCAGGCGCAGGGATTGATCGAGCGTACTGATGATCATCGACAGCACCCAGCCGGTGATGACCAGGGGCACCCAGATCAGGAGCCCGGTAATGAAGTAGCGTTTGATTAGCTGGCCACGCACGACGAGCAGCTTCCTTCCCCTGTTTGGCAGGGGGGCGGGGCATCGGTCTTTTTGCTGCCGCCCTTGAAATCAGTGGCATACCAACCATTGCCCTTGAGCTGAAAGCCAGCCGCGGAAAGCATCTTGGTATAGCTTTCCTGGCCACAATCGGGGCAGGTTGTGAGCTGCGGATCGCTCATCTTTTGCAGATGCTCTTTCTGGAATCCGCAGGAGTCGCAGCGATATTCGTAAATCGGCATGGGAATCCTCCAAAACCTTGGATTATAACTGAGTGTCGGGAAGCTTATATCAGGCTTTATCCTGATATTTCAATAGATCAAGCCGAGATAGCGCTCGCTGAGCTGCGGCCCCCAGAACAGAGCAATGGCGCCAGCCGCTGCCAGGTAGGGGCCAAACGGGATCGGTATGTTGCGACCGTGGCGGGCGAAAACGATCAGGGTGATACCGACCAGGGCGCCGACGATGGAGGATAGCAGGATGATCGTCGGCAGCATTTGCCAGCCCAGCCAGGCACCCAGTGCCGCTAATAATTTGAAGTCGCCGTAGCCCATTCCCTCTTTGCCGGTGGCCAACTTGAACAACCAGAACACTGACCACAATGCGAGATAGCCGGCCATGGCGCCGATGACCGCCGATGGCAGGTCGCGGTAGGTTGTTGCCAGATTGAAGGCAAGGCCCAGCCAAAGCAGCGGCAGGGTGATCGAGTCGGGCAAGAGTTGGGTGTCGAGATCGATGGCTGCCAGGGCGATCAGAGACCAGACCAGCAACAAGGCCCCGGCCGTTTGGGCCGTCGCCCCGAAATGCCAGGCCGTATAGGCGGAAAGTAATCCGCTAAGCGCTTCGATGATCGGGTAGCGGAGAGAAATGGGCGCTCCGCAGCCCGCGCATTTCCCCTTCAGAAAGAGATAGCTGAGCAACGGAATATTCTCCAGAGCGGTAATCTGGTGGGCGCAGGCAGGGCAGCGCGAGCGCGGTCGAGCCAGCGTCAGCGGCTCGCTGACGGGGTGCGGTTCACCTTTCAGCTCGGCACATTGCGCCAGCCACTCCTGTTCCATCATCCTGGGCAGGCGATGGATCACCACATTGAGAAAACTGCCGATGCACAAGCCGAGCAGGCCGGCCAGCAGGGCTAGGCCGGCCAGAGATTCGGGAAGGATCAAACGACACCGCCCAGCTTGAAAATCGGTAGGTACATGGCGACGACCATGCCGCCGATGAGGACGCCGAGCACTACCATGATGATCGGCTCCATGAGGCTTGATAATGCCTCAACAGAGTCATCGACTTCTTGCTCAAAAAAGTCGGCAACCTTGCCCAGCATGCTGTCGAGAGCCCCTGACTCTTCGCCGATAGCGACCATCTGGGTCACCATATTGGGGAAAATGCTGACGTTTTGCATGGCATTGGTCAGGCTGGTGCCGGTCGATACCTCGCTTTGAATCTGCCTAGTGGCGAGTTTGTACACATAGTTGCCGGCGGCTCCACCGACCGAGTCGAGCGATTCAACCAACGGCACGCCAGCGGCAAACATGGTCGACAGCGTGCGGGTCCAGCGGGCAATGACTGCCTTGCGAATAATGTCGCCGAATAAGGGGAGGCGCAGCAGGAAACGATCCATGGCCATCTGGATTTTTTCTGAGCGTTTCCAACTTTCGAAAAAAGCAAATAGGCCGCCACCGATGATACCAAAGATTGCCCACCAGTAGGCGACGAAAAAGTCGGACATGGTAATGACGAGCAGGGTTGGTGCAGGTAAATCAGCGCCAAAGTTCTTAAAAACCTCCTTGAAGGCCGGGATGACGAAAATCATGATCACCGCGGTAATTATGAAGGCAACGACAAGAATGGCGATCGGGTAAAAAAGCGCTGATTTGATCTTGCTTTTGATAGCAAGAATTTTTTCTTTATAGGTGGCGAGGCGCTCCAGTAGTGAGTCGAGAATGCCGGCTTGCTCGCCGGCACCGACCAAGTTGCAGTAGAGCGCATCGAAGTAAAGCGGGTATTTGCGGAAGGCTTGGGAAAGAGAGCTTCCTGTTTCAACGTCGGCCTTGATATCTAGCAACAATTTCCCGACAGCGGGATTTGAATGGCCCCGACCGACAATATCGAAGGCCTGCAGCAGCGGAACGCCTGAGCGCATCATGGTTGCCAGTTGGCGGGTAAATAGGGCGATATCTTTATCAGTAACCTTGCCGCCACGGGCAAAGCGAACTTTTTTGACCTTGGCATTGCTAATGCCCTGACGGCGTAGCGTGGACTGAACTACCGTCTCGCTGGCCGCCTTCATTTCACCCCGAACGGTCTTGTTGTCGCGGTTCTTACCCTCCCAGAGAAAGGTGGTTTCTTTCACATTTCTGGCCCTGGGTTTCGCGGCTGTGGCCATCACTCTTCCTTTGTCTTAGATATTTGTGGTGCTCAGTACTTCGTCAAGCGAAGTCAGGCCCTGTTTTACTTTGAGCAAACCGGACTCACGGAGATTTTTCACGCCTTCCGCGGTCGCCTGATTAGCTAAGTCCAGGGCGTTGGCGCCACTCATGATCAGGCGCTGCATGGCTTCGGAAACCGGCATGACCTGATAGATGCCAACCCGTCCTTTGTAACCGGAGCCTTTGCAGCGCTCGCAGCTACCAGGTCCGTACAAGGTCCACGAGCCATCGAGTTCGGTCTCCTTGAAGCCGGCATCGAGCAAGGCTTGGTTGGGGACGGTCATCGGCTTTTTGCAGGTGCATAGACGACGGGCCAGGCGCTGTGCGGTGATCAACTGGATGCTGGAGGCGATGTTGAACGTCGGAACCCCCATGTTCATCAAGCGTGTCAGGGTCTGTGGGGCGTCGTTGGTATGCAGGGTGGATAGTACCATGTGGCCGGTCTGGGCCGCCTTGATGGCGATTTCGGCGGTTTCCAGGTCACGGACTTCGCCCACCATGATGATGTCCGGATCCTGGCGCAGGAAGGCTTTGAGGGCAACCGGAAAAGTCAGGCCGGCGCGGTCGTCGACATTGACCTGGTTGACGCCGGGCAGGTTGATTTCGGCGGGATCTTCCGCGGTCGAGATGTTGACGCCATCGCGATTGAGGATATTGAGGCAGGTATAGAGCGAGACGGTTTTGCCGGAGCCGGTCGGGCCGGTTACCAATACCATGCCATATGGACGGTTGATGGCTTCCAGCAAGGCCTCTTTTTGAGCGGGCTCATAACCGAGAGCTTCGATGCCGAGGGTTGCCGAGGTCGGGTCGAGAATACGCAGGACGATCTTCTCACCCTGCAGGGTGGGCAGGGTGCTGACCCGAAAGTCGATGGCGCGGCTCTTGGAGAGTACCAGTTTCATCCGGCCGTCCTGCGGTACCCGTTTTTCGGCAATGTTCAGGCGGGAAATGACCTTGATCCGGGAAGCGATTTTTTCCTTGATCGCCAGTGGCGGGGTGGCTACTTCACGTAGGATGCCGTCGACGCGGAAACGGATGCGGTAGTATTTTTCGTAGGGCTCAAAATGGATGTCGGAGGCGCCATCGTTAATGGCATCGAGCAACATCTTTTGGATGAATTTGACGACCGGTGCATCGTCGATTTCCTGGCCAATGCTTTCGTCGACTTTGGCGGCAGCTTCTTCGTCGAGAAAGTCCAGGTTGATGTCATCGCCACCCAGGCTTTTGAGAGAGTCTTCAGTCGATTCGGAATATTTGCTGACCAGTGGAATCAGCTTGGGATGCTCGACGACGATAGGGTCGACAGCCAGCCCTGTCTGGAAACGGATTTCGTCCAGGGCGCGGAGATTGGTCGGGTCGGAAATGGCTACCGACAGACGGTTGCCGCGCTTGTTAAGGGGGATGACCTTGTGGGTGGCCATCAGTTTGCGGTCGATGGCCGTGGCCGAGATGTGCGACTCGTCAAACGCCGCGAGGTCGAGCAGGGGATAGCCGAAGGTTTCGGCAACAAAGCGGGCAATATCCAGGGCCGAAGCTTTTTGGCTCAGGATGATCTGCTCAATGAGCGGAATCTTTGCCGAAATGGCCTGCGAAATCAGTTGCTCAGCCTCGGTCTCCTTGAGTTGTCCCGCCTGCACCAGGGCGCGGGCTAGGCCACTTAGGGGAGGGGATTGCGGTGTCGCAGCCATTAATTACAGTCAAATGCCGTGTAGATCGCCTGATAATGCTACGTGGGCGCCTGTTTGTAAAGGCAGCCGGTGGTGCCGCGCGCTGTTTCAGGGCCGATAAATGCGGACGGTTACGACGCTTCGGTCCTGCGTCTGCAAAATCTCGACGGGAATGCCGGCCAGTTTGATGCTGACATCGGCTTCCGGTATGTCCTGGAAATGTTCGAGGATCAGGCCGTTCAGTGTTTTCGGGCCGTCGAGGGGAAAGTTCAGTTCGAGCATGCGGTTGATTTCGCGTAGCGAACGCGAGCCTTCGACAATGACCTGACCTTCCGGGGTCCAGTTGAGAAGATTGCCGAGGCCGGGTAGAGAGGTGGTGAAATCACCGACAAATTCCTCGATGATGTCTTCCATGGTCAAAAGGCCAAGGATTTCACCGTATTCGTCGACGACAAAGCCGATTCGCTGGCGGTTTTCCTGAAAAAAGGCGAGCTGCGAAAAGACCGCTGTGCCGGAGGGGATGTAATACGGCGGCTGCAACTGGGCGAGCAATTCGGGCTTTTCAAAATCATGGGCGCCGATATTGCCCAGCAGGCGCCGTACCGGCAGGACGCCGACCAATTGGTCGAGCGACTCACGGCAGACCGGTAGCCGGCTGTGGTGGCTGGTGGCCAGTTGGGTTAGCACTTCCGGCCAGCCTTGTTCGATGTCGAGGATTTCGATATTGCCGCGCGGCGTCATCAGGTCTTCAACAGTGATGTGGTTCAGGTCAAAGAGGCTGGAGAGTATGGTTTGGTGCTTCTTGGGCATCAAGTGCGAGGACTCGAGGACCAGACCGCGCAACTCTTCCGGCGACAACTGGTGTTTTTCGTGGATGTTGCCGGGCGTAAGGCGTAGCGCTTTCAGCAAGGCTTTGACGAAAAGATTGACGAACCAGATGATTGGGTAAGCGACCCGCAGCAAAGGGGTTAGCACATAGCTCAAGAGCGGAGCCAATTGGTCGGCATGGGCGGCGCAAATGACTTTTGGGGAGATTTCGGCAACCACGAGCAGGGCGAAGGTGATGCACAGGGTGCCGATTTCCAGGGCCCATTTCGATTCGCCAAACAAGTCGAGGGCGATATAGCCGGTCAGGGTGGCAGCGGCGGCATTGAATAAGGTGTTGCCGAGCAGGATCAGGCCGAGTAGTTGGTCGGTTTTGTCGAGCAAAGCCTGCGCCAATTTGGCCCCGCGATGGCCATTTTGTGCGGCATGGCGCAGGCGAAAACGGTTGGCCGCCATCATCGCCGTTTCCGAACCGGAAAAAATGCCGGACAGGATTAACAGGACCAGCAGTGCGCCCAGCAAGGCCGAAAGCGGCAGGTCGCTCATGCCGTCTTTAGATTCGACCCAGGATGACTTCGGCGACGAAGCGACTGCCGACGTAGGCAAGAATGAGCAGGGCAAAGCCGGTCAGTGTCCAGCGCAGGGCCCGTTTCCCGCGCCAGCCCCAGATGTGCCGGCCAATCAGCAAGGTGGCAAAAATTCCCCAAGAAGCGAAGGCGAAAAGCGTCTTGTGGTCGATGCTCAGCGGGCGGCCAAACAGGGCCTCGGAGAACAGGACGCCGCTGCCGACGGTCAGAGTGAGCAGGATGAAGCCAAGCAGCAGCATGCGGAAAAGCAGCGTTTCCATGGCCATCAGCGGCGGCAGACTGGCCAGACTGCGTTTTAGCGAGCGCTTGTGCAGGGCATTTTCGCTGAAGCCCATAAATATGGCTTGGAGTGCCGAAAGGGTCAGAAAGCTGTAGGCCAGCATGGCGGCCAGGAAATGTAGCTTGAATCCGGTGGCCGAGGCATTGGCCACCAGGTGGGCGTGGGGGAAGGCGAGGGGCAAGATGGCGCAGGCGGCCGCCAGCGGCAGGACCATGGGCTGCATTCCTTCCATGCGCGCCATGAAACTTTCCAGCCAGTAAATCAGTACGGCCAGCCACATCATCAGCGACAGTGCAAAGCTGAAGGAGAAATGCATGCCGGCCTCGGAAAAAAGACCGTTGTAGAGACCAATGGCGTGAATCAGCAAGGCGAGGGCGATTGCGCCGCGTTCCCAGGTTTGCATGGGGCCGGCGACGGTCTGGTTTTCCCCTTCGCGCCAGCGGGTGTTCCAGAAATGGAAGCCGAGTCCGGCATATAACAGGGCAGAGAGGATATGGGGCATAAGCTGAATTACAATATCGGCCATCCTTAGATTCTACTAGAAGCCCATCTGACATGCTCGATAACCTGACCAATCGCCTTGCCCGCGTCATGAAGACGCTGAAAGGCGAAGCTCGCCTGACGGAAGCCAATATTGCCGATGCTCTGCGCGAAGTGCGTATGGCCTTGCTGGAGGCCGACGTCGCCTTGCCTGTAATCAAAGACTTCATCGCTGCGGTCAAGGAAAAGGCCGTTGGCGAAGCGGTGATCGGTTCGCTTAGTCCCGGTCAGGCGCTGATCGGTGTCGTCCATGCCGAGCTGACCAAGTTGATGGGCGATGCGCATGAAGGCATCAACTTCAATACGCAGCCGCCGGCGATCGTGCTGATGGCCGGTTTGCAGGGCGCCGGCAAAACGACGACGGTGGGCAAGCTGGGCAAGTTCCTCAAGGAAAATCACAAAAAGAAGGTGCTGGTCGTTTCCTGCGACGTTTATCGTCCGGCGGCTATCGAGCAGTTGAAATCGGTGGCCGGGCAGGCCGGCGTCGATTTCTTCCCGTCGACGATCGGCGAGAAACCGGAAGCGATCGCGCTGGCCGCTGTCGACTGGGCCAAGCGTCACTACCATGACGTGCTGTTGGTCGATACGGCCGGTCGTTTGGCCATCGACGAAGAGATGATGGCTGAAATCAAGCGCCTGCATGCGGCGATCAATCCGATTGAAACGCTGTTCGTGGTTGATGCGATGCTCGGCCAGGATGCGGTCAACACCGCCAAGGCCTTCAACGAAGCCTTGCCGCTGACCGGTGTGGTGCTGACCAAGCTGGACGGCGATGCGCGGGGCGGTGCGGCCTTGTCGGTGCGCCATATCACTGGCAAGCCGATCAAGTTTTCCGGGGTGGGCGAGAAGCTTTCCGGGCTGGAGGCCTTTCACCCGGAACGGATGGCCTCGCGCATTCTTGGCATGGGCGACGTCCTGTCGCTGATTGAAGATGCCAGAAAGGGCCTCGACGAAGAAAAAGCCATGGCTTTTGCCAAGAAGCTGAAAGCTGGCAAAAGTTTCGACCTCAATGATTTCAAGGAACAGATCGCCCAAATGCGCAACATGGGGGGCTTGTCGGCGTTGATGGACAAGATGCCGGCGCAGATCGCCCAGATGGCCGGGCAGTTGCCGGCCGGGGCCGAAAACAAGATGATCGGGCGAGTCGAGGGCATCATCAATTCGATGACGCCGCTTGAGCGTGCCAAGCCGGAATTGATCAAGGCCAGTCGCAAACGGCGTATTGCAATGGGAGCCGGGGTGCAGGTGCAGGAGGTCAATCGCATGCTCAATCAGTTCGAGCAGTCGCAGAAAATGATGAAAATGATGAGCAAGGGTGGCATCGGCAAACTGATGCGCGGCATGAAGGGCATGTTGCCCGGCATGGGGCGCTGATCAGCGAGCGGTCTGCGCCAATCGGGCGGTTTTTTCGTAGCCCCAGTTGTTCTGCCAGGCGGCGCGCACCATGTTCGGATACTCCGCTTTGCCCAGACTGCCGTTGTAGCGGCCGAGAGCACGGTAGAGGTCACCCTTTTCGATATCCAGGTAGTGGCGCAGGATGGTGCAGCCGTAACGCAGGCTGGTGCGCAGATCGAACAGGTTGTCGTCCGGGCGGCCGATCAGCTTGACCCAGAAGGGCATGACCTGCATGTAGCCGCGGGCCCCGGCCGAGGAGACGGCATATTTGCGAAAGCCCGATTCGACCTGCATCAGGCCGAGCACCAGTTGCGGGTCGAGGCCGGCGCGAGTGGCCTCGTAATGCACGCTCCGCAACAGGTCGATGCGGTAGTCGCGGTTGGGGATGCGCTTTTCCAGCCGGCGCGACATTTCGCTCAGCCAGTCGGCGGCTTCCAGGGGATTGTGAAATGAAGTAAACGATGGGCGGATATCGGAAACCGCCTTGTGCAGGGCGCCCTGCACGCTGGCCGCGAGCGGTTCGTATTTCTGCGCGCCGGCAAAGGCTGCCGACGCGCTGCTCAGCAATAGCGCGGCGATCAGCCGGCGCACAGCTTTCCCTTGATGATGCCGACGATGTCGGCCTGCGGCAACAGCGTTGCTTCGGCATCGCGGCGGCCCTTGTACTCGACCTGGGCATCCTTCAGGCCGCGCTCGCCGATGACGATGCGGTGCGGGATGCCGATCAGTTCCATGTCTGCGAACATCGAGCCGGGGCGCTCGTTGCGGTCGTCGAGCAGGACGTCGATGCCGAGCTCCTTGAGCTCGCCGTAAAGCTGGTCGGCGGCGACCTTGACGGCTTCGCTCTTGTGGTAGCCCATCGGCACGATGCAGACCTCGAACGGTGCGATGCTGGTCGGCAGTACGATGCCGCGCTCGTCGTTGCCCTGTTCGATGGCTGAGCCGACGATGCGCGAGACACCGATGCCGTAGCAGCCCATTTCCATGACCTGGCTCTTGCCGGTTTCGTCGAGGAAGGCGCAGTTCAGGGCTTCGGCGTATTTCGTGCGGAGCTGGAAAATATGGCCGACTTCGATGCCACGGCAGATTTCCAGCGTGCCCTTGCCGTCCGGCGACGGGTCGCCGGCAACGACATTGCGGATGTCGAAAACCTCCGGTTCCGGCAGGTCGCGGCCGAAATTGACGCCGCTCATGTGATAGCCGGCCTCGTTGGCGCCACAGATGAAATCGCTCATCACGGAGACCGAGCGATCGGCGAAAACGGCGACCTTCTTGCCATCAATGCCAGCCGGCCCGATGAAGCCGGGTTTGCAGCCCAAGTGGGCGATGACTTCTTCTTCGGTGGCGAAGCGGAAGGGATTGAGACCGGCGATCTTGCTGGCCTTGATCTCGTTCAGTTCGTGGTCGCCGCGCACCAGGAGCAGGGCAAAGGTCGAGCTGCCATCTTCCTTTTCGCTGACCACGGCGATCGACTTGACGATCTGCTCGAGGGAAACATTGAGGAATTTGGCGACATCGGCGCAGGCCATCTTGCCCGGCGTATGGATCTTTTCCATGCTCTTGCCAGGTACTGCACGCTGCACGGCCGGGGCCAGCGCTTCGGCCAGTTCGACATTGGCCGCATAATCGGAGTTCGGACAGAAGGCGATGGCGTCTTCGCCGGAGTCGGCCAGGACGTGGAATTCGTGTGAGCCGGTGCCGCCGATTGAGCCGGTGTCGGCCGCCACGGCGCGGAACCTCAGGCCGAGACGGGTGAAAATCTGGCTGTAGGTGGCGTACATCTTGGCGTATTCGCGCTTCAGATCCTCGAAGGATGAATGGAACGAATAGCCGTCCTTCATCAGAAATTCGCGACCACGCATGACGCCGAAACGCGGGCGGATCTCGTCGCGGAACTTGGTCTGGATCTGGTACAGGTGCAGCGGTAGCTGGCGATAGCTCTTGACGTCGCGGCGCACGACATCGGTGATGACTTCTTCGTGTGTCGGACCGATGACGAAGTCGCGCTGGTGGCGGTCCTTGAAACGCAGCAGTTCCGGACCGTACTGTTCGCCGCGGCCGGATTCCTGCCATAGCTCGAAAGGCTGGACGGCCGGCATCAGCAGCTCAAGGGCGCCGGCCTTGTTCATCTCGTCGCGGACGATGTTTTCGACCTTGCGCAGGACGCGCAGACCGAGTGGCATCCAGGTGTAAATACCGGCCGCCGAGCGCTTGATGAAGCCGGCGCGCAGCATCAGTTTCTGGCTGATCACTTCGGCGTCGGCCGGGGCTTCCTTGAGAGTGGTGAAAAAGAATTGCGAAGTACGCATGGAATGCTCTTGAATTCGTTGCCAAAAGGGCATTTTACACCGTGCGCGTCCTTTGCATGCGGCAGGGCTTTGTGAAAGAATCGGGGTAACTATTAATTTTGCAGGATTCTTATGCTCGACCGTGAAGGCTATCGCCCGAACGTCGGCATCATCCTTTGTAACGCCAAGAACGAGGTTTTCTGGGGTAAGCGCATACGTGAACATTCGTGGCAGTTTCCACAAGGTGGCATCAAGCGCGGCGAAACGCCGGAGCAGGCCATGTATCGGGAACTGTATGAAGAAGTCGGGCTGCAGCCCGAGCACGTGCGCATCCTCGGGCGGACCAAGGGCTGGTTGCGTTATGAGGTGCCGACACACTGGATAAAGCGCGAATGGCGCGGTTCTTACAAGGGGCAGAAGCAGATCTGGTTTCTGTTGCGTCTGGTAGGAAGGGATAACGACGTCAGTCTGCGGGCAACCAATAAACCGGAATTTGATGCCTGGCGCTGGAACGATTACTGGATTCCGTTGGAAGCGGTGATTGAATTCAAGCGTAGCGTGTACGAGCAGGCATTGAATGAGCTGGTTCGCTTTCTCGACCTTGATCGGCGGAGTCGGCATCGTCGTGGCGATATTGGCGAGTTGCCGCCGCCTATGGAGGAGTCGTGATGTCGTCAGGAAAGTTGCTGCTATCCCTGCTGGCCCTGCTTGTTGCCGGAGCGGCTATGGCTGACTTCGAGGAAGATGAGGCGGCTCGGTCGTGGCAGGAGTCGGAGGTTCAATACCCCGCGCCGCCGAGCTCGGAGGCGCTGCTCCCTTTTTCGCCGGGGGCGGCAACCGACAATCGATTCTTTGTTGATGGTGCTTCGCTCAGCGTTGGCAGCGATGGCGTGGTTCGTTACACGCTGCTGGTGCTGTCTCCCGAGGGGGGGCGCAATGTGACCTATGAGGGCATGCGCTGCGAAACCAAGGAGCGGCGGATTTACGCGACCGGGCGGGCAGATGGTTCGTGGTCGAAGTCCCGAGTCAAGCAATGGGCGCGGGTTCGCGATGCGGTGGGGAATCGTCAATATGCGGCGCTCTTTCTCGAGTATTTTTGCCCCATGGGCGTTATTGTTCGCAGTGCCGACGAGGCGCGGGACGCGTTGAAACGCGGCGGGCATAAAGACATTTTTTCGCGGTGAGTCCAATGCTGCTTGATCGTGCCATTGTCGAATTTGATCGGGCGATGCGCTCTGTGTTGGCGCCAGCGCGCAGCGTTCGGCCCGTGCCCGGGGATGGGCTGCCGGATGTCGCGCTCGATAGTGCCGAGAAGCGGCATGTCGTCGGCCTGATGCGGGTCAATCATTGCGGTGAGATTTGCGCGCAGGCTCTCTATCAGGGGCAGGCGCTGACATCGCGCGATCCCGTTGTGCGTGATGCGCTACGCACCGCGGCAAACGAAGAGACCGAGCATTTGGCCTGGACCGAGCAACGGATCACGGAACTGGGCGGGCGGAAAAGCTGGCTTAACCCGGTCTGGTACGTTGGTTCCTTGTCCTTGGGTTTGGCTGCCGGGGCGCTCGGCGATAAATGGAATCTCGGGTTTCTTGCCGAAACGGAACGGCAGGTCGAGGTGCATCTCGATGGTCATCTGCAGAGCCTGCCGGAAATTGATGCGCGTTCGCGGGCGATCGTCGAGCAGATGCGGCAGGATGAAATCAAGCATGCCGAGACGGCCGTGCACTACGGCGCTGCCGAGTTGCCCACGGTCGTCAAGCGGGCCATGCGGTTGGCGGCCAGGGTCATGACCGGGGCCGCCTACCGTTTGTGATCGGCAAAAGCTTAGGCTTCTTCGATGATTTCGAAGTCGTGAGTGATTTCGGCGGTTTTGCCAATCATGATTGATGCTGAGCAGTATTTGTCTTTTGACAGTTCAATGGCGCGCGCTACTGCCTCCGGCTTGAGTTGTTTGCCTTTGACGCGGTAGTGGAAATGAATGTGCGTGAAAATTTTTGGGTCGGTTTCGGCGCGCTCGGCTTTTAGGCAAACATCGCAGCCGCTCACCGCATGGCGTCCCTTTTTCAGGATAAGGACGACGTCGAAGGCCGTGCATCCGCCGGTACCGGCCAGAACCATTTCCATCGGGCGTAAGCCGAGGTTGCGGCCGCCGGCTTCTGGGGCTCCATCCATCACGACAGCGTGGCCGCTGCCGGTTTCCGCAACGAACGACATGCCTGCCTCGTTGCCCATCCATCTTACCGTGCATTCCATGGGGTCTCCTTAAGCGAGGCGAAATTCTAACGGATATTGAATTGCCGGGTGGTGAAGGCGTTGTTGCGGCGCAGCAATATGCGCTGGTCATTGGGTGTTCGGGGTTGTTTGTTTTTGGTTTATCAATGAGATATTAATGCTGAAATATATAAAAAACTAACAATAAATCAATATGTTGTCACATATTAAATAAATTTATTTGTGAATAAAAAAATAGATTGTGCAATGCACAAGATGATCTTGCCTATGGCCTCTGCTTAGGGCAAAATACGAAGCGTACGGACTGGATTCGATAGCGGTACGGTTTTTTCCAGTTCAGATTTGTCTCCTCCACCCTCCTCCTTTGGTGTGGATTTAACGCGGCTCAGCGAGCCGCGTTTTTTTTGGTTTTTTTATCCGGTGTTTGTTTCAATATCATTGACACCTTGGTCAGGATTCGGCTAGAATCCGCGCCTTTCTCCAATCCGCGCCCAAATTTTTCAGGACGGCTCACTTATATGAAAACGTTTTCCGCCAAGCCACATGAGGTGAAGCGCGAGTGGTTTGTGGTAGACGCCACAGACAAAGTGCTCGGCCGCCTCGCTACCGAAATTGCCCGCCGTCTGCGTGGCAAGCACAAGGCTATCTATACCCCGCACGTTGATACCGGCGATTTCATCGTCGTCACCAACGTCGAAAAGCTCACCGTTACCGGTAACAAGGCCGAAGATAAGAAGTACTACCGTCACTCCGGCTACCCGGGCGGTATCTACGAAACCAACTTCAAGAAGATGCAGCAGCGTTTCCCGGGCCGCGCCCTGGAAACCGCCGTCAAGGGCATGCTGCCGAAGGGTCCGCTGGGCTACCAGATGCTCAAGAAGCTGAAGTGCTACGCTGGCGAACAGCATCCTCACACTGCCCAGCAGCCCAAGGCTCTGGAAATTTAAGGGATCATCATGGCTGAAAGTTATTTCTACGGTACCGGTCGTCGCAAGAGCGCCGTTGCCCGTGTATTCATGAAGCGTGGTTCCGGCGTCATCGTTGTTAACGGCAAGCCGGTCGACCAGTTCTTCTCCCGTGAAACCGGTCGTATGATCGTTCGCCAGCCGCTGGCTCTGGTTGAGCAACTGTCCGGTTTCGATATCAAGGTGAACGTCATCGGTGGCGGCGAATCCGGCCAAGCCGGTGCGGTTCGTCACGGTATCACCCGCGCCCTGATCGAATACGATGCAAACCTGAAGCCCGCGCTGTCGAAGGCCGGTTTCGTTACCCGCGATGCCCGTGAAGTCGAACGTAAAAAGGTTGGTTTCCACAAGGCACGTCGCCGGAAGCAGTTCTCCAAGCGCTAATCGGCTTGGTCTCGGCAAAAAAGGCCGCCTTCGGGCGGCTTTTTTGTTTTCCGAGAGCGGGGTATGATGCGCCCTCTCTTGAAAGGGGTGCCGTCGACAACATGCGAGGACTGTTTGTGCGGAATTCTGTATCAGACCCATGCCAACACCCGCGGTTACATTGAAGCTACGTCGCTTTCGGCGTCGTTTCGGGATCACCGCGCCGCGCGTCGTGGTGCGTAGTCACTTGCCCTGGCCGTGGATCGCGGCAGCGATTGTTCTGCTCTTGCTGGCGATTGTGGCTGGTGTCTGGTCGGTCATGCAGCGTAATGAAGCCGGCGTCATGGGGCGGGAGATCGACAGCCTGCGCCAGCAGTTGCAGCGGCAGCACGAAGAATTGAGCGCGCTGCGCTCGACGGCCGGTACCGAGCAGAGTGCGGTGCATATGGAACGGGCGGCGCAGCAGCAACTCCTGAGCCGCCTGCAAGGGCTGGAACGGGAAAATGCTTCGCTCAAGGAGGATATGCTGCTGTTCGAGCGCCTCATTCCGGAAGTTGGAGAAGAAGCGGCACTCCGTATCGAGAACTTCCGGCTGACCCCGGAGGGTGGTGGGCGTTACCGCTATCGCTTGCTGTTGGCTTTTCAGCCAAGCCGGCAGGCGCCGGACTTCCATGGTCGTTTGCAGTTGGCGCTCACCGTTGCCCAGGCTGGCAAGGAACAGCAACTGGTTTTGCCGGATAGCCGGGAGCCCGCTGCCGATTACTTGATTGATTTGAAGCATTTCCTCCGTCGCGAAGGTGTCGTTGTCTTGCCGGCGGCTGCCGTGATCAAGTCGCTTGAGGCGCGTATCCTGCTCGGTGATACACTTAAAGCAAAGCGCATGGCACAACTTTAGGAGTGCAGATTCATGTTCGGTAAAAAAGCTGACAACAAGCCGCAGGGGCGGATCGACAGCCTGATCGGGGCGGGCACCCAGATTGAGGGCAATGTCCGTTTCACCGGTGGTTTGCGTATTGATGGCGAGGTCAAGGGCTCCGTCGAGGCGGCCGAAGGCGCGTCCTCGTCGACCCTGGTGCTCAGCGAACAAGCGCGGATCGAAGGTTCTGTGACGGTGGCTCATCTGGTCAGCAACGGGACGGTGGTCGGCCCGGTGACCGTCAGCGAATCGCTGGAACTGCAACCCAAGGCCCGGATCGTCGGCGATGTCGATTACAGCATTGTCGAAATGCACCAGGGGGCGGTCATCGAGGGGCGCTTGGTACATCGCGGTGCAAAATCGGTTGAACTAAAGCTGGCGGCTTCCAACTAAGTTCATTGACCGGGATTGCACGGGCTCTCATAATCTCGCACCAATTTTCTCAGGAGTTTTTCGTATGAATGCTGCAACTGACGTCGTTTCTCCCATCCTGTTTACCGACAGCGCCGCCAACAAGGTCAAGGAACTGATCGAGGAAGAGGGTAATCCGGGTCTCAAATTGCGCGTTTTCGTCACCGGTGGTGGCTGTTCCGGCTTCCAGTACGGTTTCACTTTCGATGAAGAAGTGAACGACGACGACACCACTATGGAAAAGAACGGCGTGACCCTGCTCATCGATCCGATGAGCTACCAGTATCTGGTCGGTGCCGAGATCGATTACTCCGAAGGTCTTGAAGGCTCGCAGTTCGTGATTCGCAATCCGAACGCCACCTCGACCTGCGGTTGCGGTTCGTCTTTCTCCGCCTGATTCCGGGCCGGGTCAGTTGGCTGGCTCGGCCGTGCAGTCACAGCCCTTGCCGGCCGCTATCCAGCGGGCGAGCAAGCGGCTGGTCAGTGCTTCGGCGACTTTCGGCAAGCATGGCAGGTAATTGCCCGGGGCGCTGAGCAGGCCGCAACGGTAGAGCGTCGCTTCTGCCGACCACCTGAGCGCCGGGCAGGGCCCCTTCTTCTGTAGAAAACGCAGGCGTGCCACCGGACAGGTTTCCAGGGCGCAACAGACGCCACAGCCGTTGCAGGCTTCCCCGGCGAGCGGCTTTTTCGGTGCCGCACTTTGCAGGTGGATGATTTCCTGTTGCATCTCAGTGGCGGGGAAGGAAAAGTTCGGGATCAACTGGGGTGTTGTTGAGGATGACCGCCCAGTGCAGGTGGGGACCGGTGGCGCGGCCAGTGGCGCCGACCGTGCCGAGGACCTCCCCTTTCTTGACGGTTTGCCCGGCCTGTACGGCGCAGCGAGCAAGGTGCATGTAGGCCGTCAGTAGCCCTTGGCCGTGATCGATGAAAACCGTATTGCCATTGAAAAAATAGTTGCCGGTGTTGACGACCACCCCGTCGCCCGGCGCCGTGACTGGGGCGCCCGCCCCGGCAGCGACGTCGAGTCCGGCGTGCGGATTGCGTGGCAGGCCGTTGAAGATGCGGCGCAGGCCGAAACGCGAGGAGAGCCGTCCAGCGGCCGGCTGTGAAAAATCGGTGAGGGGCATGCTGGGCGAAAAGTGGCGTTTGATGCCATCGGTGATCGCCTGCTCGCGTTCGATACGGGCCAAATCGTCGGCATTCGGCTCGACCTTGCGTTGATCGCGGATGGTTAGCCGTTGTTCCGGGTAGTTCTTGAGCCGGACCGAAATGCTGCGGGTCGAAAAGGTCGAACCGTTGGCAACGCGGATCTCCAGTTCGCCGGGCAGGGTGTCGAGCGGAATGCCGAATAGGGCAAACCAGCGTCCCTTGTCGCGGACGACGGCAATCGATTGTTCGTCCCAGCGTACCGTCGGGGCGCTCTGGCCGGCCGGGCCCAGATTGATCACGGCAATGCCGCCCGGGACCGGGGCGTCGATCGGCAAGGCCAGGGCTGCCGAGCCGGCCAGTGCCAGAACCAGCCCGCCGAGCCGGTGCATCAGAGCGACTTGGCCTTGAAGGTGTTGCACTGGTTCATGTCGCCACTTTCAAAACCGCGTTTGAACCAGCGGACGCGTTGTTCCGAACTGCCGTGCGTGAAGCTTTCCGGCACGATGCGGCCCTGCGCTTGTTGCTGCAGGCGGTCGTCACCGATCGCCGAGGCGGCCGTCAGGGCGGCTTCCAGGTCGCCCGGTTCGAGGACTTTTTTCATGGTGTCGGTGCGCTTGCCCCAGACGCCGGCCAGACAGTCGGCCTGCAGTTCCATCCGCACGGAGAGGGCGTTGCCCTCGGCCTTGCCGGCCCGTTGCTGGGCCGTATGCACCTTGTCGGCGATGCCGAGCAGGTTCTGCACGTGATGGCCGACTTCGTGGGCGATCACGTAGGCTTGGGCAAATTCGCCGGGGGCCTTGAAGCGGTCTTTCAATTCGCGGTAGAAGGCGAGGTCGATGTAAACCTTGTGGTCGCCCGGGCAGTAGAAGGGGCCCATGGCCGTCTGCCCGGTGCCGCAGGCGGTGGGCGTGGCGCCGGTGAATAGCACCAGGCGGGGTTTTTCGTACTGCCGGCCATTGGCGCGGAAGACTTCGGTCCAGGTGTCTTCCGTCGAGGCCAGGACCTTGGCGACGAAGTGCGTCATCGGGTCGTCGGCCGGCGGCTTGTGGGCGGCTGGCGCGCTCTGCGGGCCGACCGGGTTGCCGCCGCTCAGCAGGTTGAGGACGGTCAGCGGATTGATGCCGAGGAAGTAGCTGGCGGCCAGTGCGATGATGATGCCGCCGATCCCGATATTGCCGCCGCCCAAACTCAGGCCGCCCCCGCCGCTTCCCCGGCGGTCTTCGACGTTGTCACTTTCGCGTTGGTCGTCGAGGCGCATGCTGTATTTCCTTAACGGTAGAGATTGATGGCGTCGCGGGTTTCCCGGGCGACCCGGCGAGCTGCCGCGGCAAAGTTTTCGTCCTTGCCGGCATAGAGGATGGCGCGCGAGGAATTGATCATCAGGCCGCCGCCGTCGGCGGTCCGGCCGGCCCGCACGGTCGCTTCGATATCGCCGCCCTGGGCGCCGATGCCCGGGACGAGCAGCGGAATGTCGCCGACGATTTCGCGGACGCGGGCGATTTCGGCCGGGAAAGTGGCGCCGACGACCAGGGCGCACTGGCCGTTGCGGTTCCATTCGGTCGCCACCAGGCGGGCGACCCGTTCGTAGAGTTTTTCACCGCCGACATCGAGGAATTGCAGGTCGCTGCCGCCCGGATTGGAGGTGCGGCAAAGCAGGATGACGCCCTTGTTCGGATAGGCCAGCCAGGGCTCGACCGAGTCGCGGCCCATGTAGGGATTGATCGTCACGGCATCGGCCTGGAAGCGTTCGAAGGCCTCGACGGCATACTGCTCGGCGGTCGAACCGATGTCGCCGCGCTTGGCATCGAGAATCACCGGAATGCCCGGGTGTTTTTCGTGAATGTGGGTGATCAGCGCTTCAAGCTGGTCTTCGGCACGCCGCGCCGCGAAGTAGGCGATCTGCGGTTTGAAGGCGCAGACCAGGTCGGCCGTCGCATCGACGATGTCGGCGCAGAAGGCGAAGATCGCGTCGTCGCGGTTGTGTAGATGGATGGGGAATTTGGCCGGATCGGGATCGAGGCCGACGCAGAGCAGTGAGTTGTTCTTCTGCCAGGCGGCGGCGAGCATTTGGGTAAAAGTCATGCGACGTCCTTGAGTTTTTCAGACGGTAAATAACGGGAAAATTTCTCCGGCAGCAGACAGGTTTGCAGGCTGCGCTGGGTGAACAGGAAACGACCGTCGCAGACAAAGCCGAGTTCCTGCCAATCGACTTCCTTGTTCAGCATCATCGTGCATTCGATCAGCTCGCGCCGGGGTATGCGCTGGTTCTTGGTGAATAGCGCCAGGACCGCGCCGTCGAAACTGTTGCAGTCGTGCAGGAAGAAGGGCTCGGCCTTGCGGGTCCGGCCATTGACGTAGATGCGCGGGTGCAGGTTGATCGGGAAGGCGCGCCCCCACTGCCACCAGTTACCCTCGTCGAAGGTTTTGACGCGGCGGGCCAGCAATTCGTCCTTGTGTTTGTCGAGGTGGGGGTGCTTGATGCCGTAGAGCATGCGGCGGGTTTCCCCGGTGTCGACAGTCTTCGAGCAGACGAATTCCATGTTGCCCTTGGGGTGGGTGTAGATATGGTCCGCTCCGGAGACGGCGCCGACCTTGACCATGAAGACATCGGAAAAGCGCACGCTGTAATTGTCACGTAAAAACATCAGCTGACCATCGGCTTCGACGAAGCGTCGGCCATCGGCCATCTGGCGGTCCTGTCGGTCCTTCTCGAAACGGAAGATGGCGCAGTTCGGGGTGTGTTCGCCAAAGACGCGGACATCGCCGGTTTCGTAAAAATGCGTGATGCTGCCCTGTTCGAACAGCCAGGCGTTAAGCTTCTTGGCGGCGGTCAGTTTGATGAATTCGCGGGGCACGATGAACACCAGTTCGCCGCCCGGCCGCAGGTGGTGGATGCACTTTTCGATGAAAAACAGGAACAGGTTGCTGCGCCCATCGAATAGTCTGGAATCAAGCTTTTTCCGAGTGTCGCGGCCGATATCCTGAAAACGCACATACGGCGGGTTGCCGACGATGCTGTCGAATTGTTCGCTCAGCGGGTAGTCGAAGAAATCGCTGACCAGGCTACCTGCCGGCGCGACCCGGGGGTCGATCTCGATGCCGACGCAATCGTTACGCCGTTCCCGCAGTCGATGGAAAAAGGCGCCGTCGCCGGCCGACGGCTCCAGGGCTCGACCGTTGTTTCGACAAAGATCGAGCATGAACTCGACGACCTTGGGTGGCGTGAATACCTGGCCGAGTTGGGCGACGTTACGGTTCATGTTTGCTCTGATGAAGGGGGGGCGGCCGCAGGCGAAGGCAAAGGCGGTTCCGCTCGCGCCTTCTTTTCCCAATAGCGGAGGTTTTTGCTTTCGTCGGCAAAACGGAACCGGCCATAAAGCTCACAGCCTTTCATGCCCGGATCGCACGGCAGGTTGTTGATCTTGTTGCAATGATCATCGACCTCGTGCGGGCAGCCCCATCCGCCAGCCATCTCGCTTAACCTGCCTTGCCCCAGGAGTCTTTCAGGGTTACCGCCCGATTGAAGACCGGCTGGCCTTCTTGCGAATCGACGCGGTCGGCGACGAAATAGCCGTGCCGCTCAAACTGGAAGCGTTCTTCGGGTTTGGCGTCGCGCAGGCAGGCTTCGAGCTGGGCGGTGATGGTGCGACAGGAATCGGTATTCATGTCGTCGAGGAAATCGCGTTCCAGGTCCGGCGCATCGCCTTCGCGCCGGGCACCGGGGGCGGGCACCTTGAACAGGCGGTCGTAGAGGCGGATTTCGGCGGCGTAGGACTGGGCGGCAGAAACCCAGTGCAGGTTGCCCTTGACCTTGACGCTGTCGGCGCCCGGCGTACCGGACTTGGTGTCGGGCAGGTAATTGCAATGGACGGCGGTGACCTTGCCGTTCTCGTCCTTGTCGCAGCCGGTGCATTCGACCACGTAGCCGTAACGCAGGCGCGCCATGTTGCCCGGGAACAGGCGGCGGAAACCCTTGCTCGGCACTTCCATGAAGTCCTCGCCCTCGATCCACAGTTCGCGCGAGAAGGGCACGGTGCGCTGGCCGAGTTCCGGGTGCAGCGGGTGGTTCGGTGCCTGGCACTCTTCGACCTGGCCGGCCGGGTAGTTGTCGATGATCAGCTTGACCGGGTCGAGCACGGCGATGCGGCGCTGGTCGGATTCGTTCATGACTTCGCGCATGGCGTCTTCGAACAGCACGTAGTCGATCAGCGAATCGTGCTTGGAGACGCCGATGCGCTCGGCAAACAGGCGGAAGCCTTCGGCCGAATAGCCGCGCCGGCGGGCGCCGACCAGGGTCGGCATGCGCGGGTCATCCCAGCCGTTGACATGTTTTTCCTCGACTAGCTGAATGAGTTTGCGCTTGGACAGCACGACATAGGTCAGGTTGAGGCGCGAGAATTCGATCTGCTGCGGTAGCGGGCGCTGCAGCAGGCCGCCTTCGGCCAGGCGTTCGAGCAGCCAGTCGTAGAACGGGCGCTGGTCTTCGAATTCCAGGGTGCAGATCGAGTGGGTGATGTTCTCCAGCGCATCCTCGATCGGGTGGGCGAAGGTGTACATCGGGTAGACGCACCACTTGTCGCCGGTGTTGTGGTGGGTGGCGTGGCGGATGCGGTAGATGGCCGGATCGCGCAGATTGATGTTGGGCGCCGCCATGTCGATCTTGGCGCGCAGGATATGGGTGCCATCGGCGAATTCGCCGGCCTGCATGCGCTTGAACAGGTCCATGTTCTCGGCGACGCTGCGGCTGCGGAAAGGCGAATCCTGGCCGGCCTGGGTCAGCGTGCCGCGCTTGGCGCGCATTTCCTCGGCCGACTGGCTGTCGACGTAGGCGTGGCCGGCCGAGATCAGGTATTCGGCGAACTGGGCCATCCAGTCGAAATAGTTGGAGGCCTGGTAAAGATTGTTTTCGCCGTCCTTTTCCCAGGAGCAGCCCAGCCATTTGACGGCATCGACGATGGAATCGACGTATTCCTGCTCTTCCTTTTCCGGATTGGTGTCGTCGAAGCGCAGGTGGCAGCGGCCGCCGTATTGCTCGGCGAGACCGAAGTTGAGCAGGATCGACTTGGCATGGCCGAAATGCAGGTAGCCGTTCGGCTCGGGCGGGAAGCGGGTGCGGATCTTGGCCGGGTCGAGCGCTGCCGCGGCATGGTCGGCTGCCGTGCCCGGCTGGCCAGCCCAGCGCCGCTGGGCATGCTTGCCGGCGGCGAGGTCGGCTTCGACGATGTTCTTGATGAAATTGGCGGCGGGGGCCGTTTCCGGCTTGTTGGCGGGCTGGTTGGGGCTGCTCACGGTAAAACCTCGGATTTTGATGCCGCTATTTTAACCGGCAGAGCGCCCCGGACTGCTACAAATCGCCCGCAAAAACCGGCGGAATGCGCCGGGTGGCGGGCTTCAAACCCGGAAGCGTTCGGTTGCCGATTTCAGCGACTGGGCCGTTTCGAGCAGATCATGGGCGGCGCGGGCGGTGATGTTCATGCTTTCCCCGGTGTGTTCGACCTGGTTGGCGATGCGTTCCACCTGCTGGGCCAAGCCATTGCTCGCTTCGCTCTGTTCGCGGGTCGAGGCGGCGACTTCACGGACCAGGTTCTGGGCCGAGCGCGAGCCTTCGGCAATGCGATGCAGCAACTCCGTGGTCTGGCTGGCGGTAGCGCGGGCTTTTTCGGCTTCGGGCAGGGCCGCATCCATGACTTTGGCGGTACTTTGGGTTTCGCTCTGAATGCGGTCGACGACGCCGGAAATTTCGACGGTGGCTTTTTCGGTACGTTCGGCGAGCACCCGGACTTCGTCGGCGACCACGGCAAAGCCGCGGCCCTGCTCGCCGGCGCGGGCGGCTTCAATGGCGGCGTTGAGGGCGAGCAGATTGGTCTGCCCGGCAATGTCCTTGATGACCGCGGCGATCCTGGCGACTTCCTGGGTATTGGCGGATAGCGAGCGGACTTTGTCGGCGGCGTTGGCGACGGTACTTGCCATCGTCGAGATGTTTGCGGCCACCGTTTCGACACTGCGTTCGCCCTGGGCGGCCAGGTCGGCGGCATCGCTGGCATAGCGTTCGGTTTCGCCGGCATTGTCGGAAACGTGGGTGATGGAAACGGTCAGTTCTTCCATGGCGGCGGCCATGGCCTGGGTCGATTCGGTTTCCGCTTCCGCCGCATGGGCAACCTCGGCTGAGGTGTCGGCGATCTGGCGCGCGGAATTGGAAACCTGGTTGGCGCCCTGGGTGATATCGCCCATCATGCCGCGCAGGGCCTGGACCAAGCTGCCGAGTTCGGCAAGCAGGCTGTTGCGCTGCGCGCTGCCCAGGGATGTGGTCAAGTCGCCAGCGGCGACCTTGGCCATGGCGGCGAGCGCCTCGGCCGGTTCGCCACCGATCTGGGCGAGGATCAAACGGGCGATCCACCAGGCGATGGCGCCGACCGAGAGCAGGATCAGGCCGATGACCACGGCGGCATTGCGGACCTGGGCGTAAAACAGGGCGTCGAGGTCATCGATATACAAACCGGTACCAATCACCCAGTCCCATGGCTCGAAATGTTGCAGGTAGTGAAGTTTCGGCACCTGCACGTCGCTGCCGGGTTTTGGCGTCTGCGTTTCGACAAAGCCGGTTTTGTCGAGGGCGACGCCAATCATGTTGCGGATGGTATAGGCGCCGCTCTTGTCCTGGCGGTCCCAGTGGGCTTTGCCGACGTATTCGGGACGGATCGGGTGCATGACGCCGATGCCCTTGCTGTCGTAGGTGTAAAAATATTCGTTGCCCTGGTAGCGGACGCTGCGCAAGACATCCTTGGCCAGTTTCTGGGCCTGCTCCCGGCTCAACTCGCCCCGGGTTTCCTGAGCGTGAAAGTCCTTGACGGCGGTCAGCGCAATATCGACGGTCGCTTGCAGCGTTGCCTTGCGGTCTTCCAGCAATTGGCCGCGCAGATGGATGATTTCGAAAGTGCCCAGGGCGAGCAGCCCAAGCAGTGCGACCAGTACCAACAGGGCAAGACGCCCCTTCAGACTCTGGAAATTAAGTCCCATATTTCCTCCTCGTTTTGATGGCAAGTGTTCTTGACAGATGATGTATGTCAATTTTTTTATATTTGCCAGACAGAGTATTCCTGCCAGAATTTGTTGTCCATATTTAGATTGGGCAAAGCGAACGGCTACAATGGCGAACCATGAATCCGCACCAGAATTTCACTTTTTTGAATTTTCTCGCCGTCGGTGGTGGCGCGGCGCTTGGCGCCTGGGCGCGCTGGTTGCTCGGTCTGACCTTGAACCCGCTGTTTTTTGCGGTGCCCTTGGGAACCCTCGCCGCCAACCTGCTCGGCGGCTATCTGGTCGGTGTGGCCGTCGGCCTGTTCCACCTCAACTCGCACTTCCCGCTGGCCTGGAAGCTGTTTGCGATTACCGGCTTCCTCGGTGGCCTGACCACCTTTTCCACTTTCTCGGCCGAAGTCGTCGAGCGCCTGCTGGCCGGCCAACCGGCCTGGGCCATCGGGCTCGGTAGCGTACACCTCATCGGTTCGCTGGGGGCGACCTACCTCGGGTTATTGACCGTCGGGGCGACGCGTATCTGGTCCTGAGCGTGCCTGCCGCAACAGCTTCAGGCATTCGATCGAGGCGGCCAGATCGAGGGCACTGAAATCGTCGAAATTTTTCAGTTGCGCATTGGCCCCCTTGTCGAGCAGCAGTTTGACCAGGTCCGGCTTGCTGTTCGAGGCGACATACATCAGGCAAGTGGCGCCATTGCCGTTCTGACGGTCGATCTCGATGCCGGCGCCGATCAGGTCTTCGATAATGCCGTGATCGCCGTTGTAGCAGGCCAGCCAGAGGGCGTTACAGCCGTCGGTATTGCTGGCGTTGAGAGCGGCGCCAAGGGCTAGGAGTTGGCCGACGATGTCGCGCCGGCCAAGCTTGGCGGCCCGCATCAGGGGCGTGAAACGACCATCGGCCAGGGGGCTGTCGATATCGTCGGCGGCAAAACCGTGCTCGGAGAGAAAGGCGGCCAGTGCTGGTGTCATGGGATTTCCTGGAAACGTTGGGGGTAGGGCGGCCCGCTTTCGATGCGTTGATCGGTGATCGGGGTGCCGACCGTAAAGTGATAGACGCTCTGGTAGCGGGTGCCCTCCAGGCCGATCAGTTGATGTACCGGGTCGTCGAAAAAACAGCCGATGCCGGTGCCCCGCACGCCGGCCGCTTCCGCTTCCAGATAGAGCACCTGGCCGACGATGCCGGCTTCGCGGAGCAAGGCGCGGTAGCCGTAGCCGTCTTCGGTGGCAGCGTCGAATTCGCCGAGCATGCCGAGCGAGAAGGCGCTGCTCGAAGCGATGTCCTGGTGACAGGAAAGCGAGCGGGCCAGGCGCTGCATTTCCGGTAATTCGAGGCGGCAAAGCTGGATCAGACCGAGGTGGGGCGGACATTCCGGATCGCTTTCGGCGACCGGCCGGCGTTCGGCAAAACGTCCGTCGAGCGGGGCCAGGGCGGCCGGGAGTTCGCTTGTCGCCGCTGCCGTGCGCGGTAACAAATAGAGGCCGCTCGGCAGGTCGTCGACGCGCAGCACGAAGAGCAACAAGTGGATGCGGCTGGCGGCCTCCTGGCCATGCCATGGCGCCTGGCGGCGCGGCAGCAGGGCATCGAGGAGGTGGTAGAAATCGCCTTTCGCCAGCCCGTGCCGGGGGTTGAAACGCTGGCCGCTACGTCGCTGACGGATAATGCTGGCGGCGCTCACCGTGCTCATCGCGCTCGCCAGGTGGGGGGGCGGCTCCGCAACCGGCGGTAGCGACGGCGCCCGGCCGATATTCCGACTGGCTGCGGCGACCTGATCGATGGCCGGCCAGCGGTAGCCGGGCGAAGCGTCGATCCGGCTCGGCTTGCCTTGCCAGTCGGCTGTCCCCAGCCAGCTAGCCAGGGCCGGGGGTGCCTGCAGGCCGGGGCCGCGCAGGGCGAGCAGGATTTCCGGCTCTTCCAATTCGGTGAAGGCGTAGCGCCCGACCGGGAAATCGTCCGGGCGATCAAGTCCGAGACAATGGCCGAGGTCCTCGGTCGGCAGGGCAATCACGTCGACATCCCAGCCGAGCACGGCGGCGGCATAGCTCAGGGCGCCGACGGCATGGCCGACATCGAGCTGGCAGTAGCGGAAGGCCCGTTCGCCGTATTTCCAGGCTTCGCGCCAGATGACGCTGGACAGGCCGATGGCCAGCCAGGGCGCGCGGTGGTCCGGGCGAAGCAGGGCACGGCCTTCCAGGACGTGGTTTTCCGGATCGTAGTGCTGCAGGCCGTCCGGGACGTCGGGCAGGCCGCCGCTCAGGACATAGGCTTCGACCGGATGCAGGTTGCCAGACGACGGGTTGCAGCGCAGCGCCCAGCGGTTGGGCCCCCAGCTTTTCCAGGCGGAGAGGCCAAAGGACAGTTCGAGCAGGGCGCCGAGACTGTTCAGGTCGGGGGCGGCCGGATGCGCCGGTTGTTCGCCGAGTTGGCCGTAGGGACGATCGAATTGCTCGGCGGCCAGCGGCAGTTCGAGTGCCGGCGCCCCCGGGTAATGGCGAAAGGGGGCCGGCTGCGCCTCCCAGTCGAGCTGACCGGGGCCTTCGGCGTAAGCCTCGAAGCGGTGTTTGCTGCGGGCATGGTAAGCCCGGACGACGTCTTGTGAGGTATCCGACACGATCAGTTACTTTTCTCGGTGGGAAATTCTGGCATCGGAAAAATTTGGCATGGAATCAGTCGATTGGCGTTGTGTCATGAGCTGGCATCATCTCTGCAAGGGGGAATGGACAAATACTCCGGAGCTCTGGCATGCCAGGACCGACGACAGGATCGCAAGAAACCGGCGCCGCCTCTTTTCAGGCCGGGACCTTTTCAATCTGCTTGGGCGACAGGCCGGCCTGGGTGATCAGGCTGCCTTCGCTGGTATTCCACCAGACCACGACCCAGGCAGTACCGTCCGGATCGATGCGTTCGACCGCGCAGCGCGAGCCGACCATGTTCATGAACATGTCCAGGTCATCTTCGTCGAGATCGGGGTCGGGCGTGATGTCGAGAATGCGGATCTGGTCGCCGGGGGCGACGCTCTGGCCCGTGCAGTCGGTGGTGGTGGCGCGCATGGCGGACTCCGTTGATGGTGATGTTCTGGGTTTGGGGCCCTGTCGCAAAGTCGACAGGGGCGGCCGGTTTTCCTGACGTGTGCAACAGGCGTGCCAAGCGTGCCGGAGTCTGGGGCTGGAATTCGATAGTCAACGGGAAGGGCAGGCAAAGATGAACAAGATAGGGATGTTTTTCGGCACGGAAACCGGTACGACCCGGCTGATTGCCAAAAAGATGCAGAAAAAGCTGGGCGACGAAATTTGCGACAAGCCGGTCAACGTCAATCGCATCGAGGCGGCCGAAATGCTGCACTACGATGCGTTGATCCTCGGTACGCCGAGCTATGGCGAGGGCGAGATTCCCGGCCACGGCATAGCCGGATGCTTCGAGCCCAACTGGGCCGAGTTTTTGGCGAAAATGCCGGAAGCGCCTGATTTTTCCGGCAAACGCATCGCTTTCTTCGGTCTGGGGGCGCAGGAGCGCTATGCCGACCGTTTCTGCAGCTCGCTGTTGCCGCTGGTCGAGAAATTCAAGGGCTGGGGCGCCGAGGTAATCGGTGACTGGCCGAACCAGGGCTATCGCTTTGAACAGTCGGCCGCCCTTGTCGATGGTCGTTTCCTGGGCCTGATTATCGATCAGCGGACGCAGGGCATGCATACCGAAGAGCGTATCGACACCTGGCTGGCGCAGGTCGTGCCCTTGCTCAAGGAAAAGCTGACGGTCTGAGGCCGGCGCGTTTTGGCAAGGCGCCCGGTTGGCTCGATGGGGTAGCGCTGCGGCCCGGTCAAATGACGTAGAACAGGATGGCGATGAAATGCAGCAGGCTGCCGGCAATCACGAACAGGTGCCAGATGCCGTGCCAGTGGCGGAAGCGTTCGTCGAAGGCGAAGAAAATGATGCCCACCGTGTAGAAGATGCCGCCGCCGGCCAGCCAGAGGAAACCGGCGAGGCCGAGATTGATCAGTAGCGGTTTGATGGCGACGATGACGATCCAGCCCATCAGGGCGTAGATGACCAGTGACAGGATGCGGGCTTCCGAGCGCGGCTTGATTTCCTGCAGCATGCCGATCGCCGCCAGCGTCCACACGATGCCGAACAGCCACCAGCCCCACGGCCCACGCAGGCTGATCAGGCAGAAAGGCGTGTAGCTGCCGGCGATCAGCAGGTAGATGGAAAGATGGTCGAGCTTCCTGAGGATGCTCTTGGCCCGGCCGCGGACGCTGTGGTAGACGGTCGAAATGCTGTAGAGCACGACCAGGGTCGCCCCGTAGATCGAGACGCTGAGCACTTTCCAGCCGTCGCCGCTGGCGACGGCGGCGACCAGCAGCCAGGCGGCGCCGGTCACCGCGAGCAGGGCGCCGACCAGATGCGTCCAGGCGTTGAATCTTTCACCGTAATACATAGACGAAGTCTTTTCCTTTTGTCGATGAACTTAGTCCAAGGCTAGACCGGATAAGTTGCGGCATCTTGTCGAAAGACCTGGCGGGCATTGACGTCTTTGCTGCGGAGGGCGGGACAGCGATATCGGCAGCGGCAATGGTGAATCGAAGGATGCTCCTGATCCGGGTCGCATCAAGCGGGAACTGCCCTCGTCAAAGTTCTTCGGCGCCGGGGAGGCTGGCCAGAAAATCGCCCCAGCCCCGCTTGCCACAGCACTGTTCATGGGGCATGCCGGGAATGACGATGAGTTTGGCGTTGGGCGGCAAAACATCTTTGAATTCACGATAAGTGACGTTGCGGTCTTCTTCACCATACACCAAAACGCGCTGCACATCGTTTCGCCAGGATCGAATGTCTGCCACATTCAGCGAATTGAACAGCGGGGAAAAGCCGTGCCCGCGAGTCCAACGCTGATGGTCAAGTGGGGCGGCGATCGCGATAACACGATGAACGGCGCGCATACGTTCCGCCAGCAAGAGCGCTAGTGCGCCGCCGCCGGAATAGCCGATGAGGGTTAACCGCTGAATGTCGGGATGCGCGCTCTGCCACTTCGCTAAACCTGCCGCCATCGTTGCCACGACTTGTTCCGAGTAACGGCCGTCGGTCCACAAGCCGGAATGGCAGGGCGGGGCGTCTGATCCGACAAAATAGCAGGGGCGTCCCAGATAGAGAGCGCCGGGCGAGTCTTCCGTCAGCCAGGATAAGGCCAGCGGCCGCCGTGGTGTTGGGTCGTCAGCGACAACGCTGCCTCCGGCAATCCAGGGGCGGCCGTCGCCTTCGATATAGATGTTGACCTGCTTGGCGTGCGGAATGACGTCTGCTTTGCTCAGCGTCATCAGGCGAAAGCCGTTGGCCTGTAGCTCTCCGCGAACCAGCGGCGTGTCGGCGATCAGGCGTTCCAGGTGCTGACGTGATGTGGTGCAAGCCGACAACAGCCAAGGGCTGATGATAGTGATGGAGAGAATAAAAAACTGGCGGAAAATATTCCGCCAGTTCTCGGTCGTGCCTTCTTGGTCCGGCACGTAGCTGTCAGAAGCTCTGGCGGTACTTGAATTCGAGCGCGTATTCGCTGTAGCTGCCGTTGCCGACAACGCCATCAAGATTAACCAGTAAGGATCTCTCACGATCGATTTCCTTGCTTAGCCCCAGGGTCACCCGCCCGTAGTCACGCTGCACATCACGGCCATTGACGTTAAAGGCATTGCCGGGATCGGCAACAAATGCCGTGCGCACCGAGCGGTTGTTATCATTGAACTCATGCTCCCAGGCGAGGCTGCCATTGACCGCCCAGCCCCGATCAAATTTTTGCCGTACCCCGACACCGATCTCGGAAGCCAGCGAGTCCATGTTGTTTCCGTCGTAGGTCAAAGCGGCAAGGCCGCCTTTTTCGCTATATCCGTCAATGGACAGGGCAGTATAGTGCAACCGGCCGAAGGGTTTGAGCGTCGTTGCTTCGTTTAACGCGAAGTCTTTCGTCACCCCGGCGGAGAAAAACCACTGGTTGGCCCGGGTGTCTCCGACCAAGCTGTCGCCGCCAGCGCTACGCCTCGTGTCGAGGTTGATATAACCATAGCCGAGCATGCCGTCAAGATGCCAACTGGGGCGGAATTCATAGGAGCCGTAGCCGGTTACCAAGTAGGTGTCAGATTTCGACCCGGTGCCCGACAGGTCCCTGACGTCGGCATCGCTGCGGATAAAGCCAAGCGCAGCGCCGAGGGTGATGTCCCGGCTGACCCGGGTATCGGCCCCGATTGCCAGGCTAAAGGTCTCCGAGCGATAGCCATTGACCCCGTTGGTGGTGGACTGGCGCCCCTCACCATAGGAGCCGCGCACGAAGAAAGCGATATCCGAGGAGGAGTCGGCACTCGCTCCGCCGCCCCGGATATTTTCCTGGGCCAGTCCATTGCCGGAGATATTGACGTTGTTGCTGGCATAAGACGCCGTGTCGGCTGCAGCGTTGAGCCGACCACCACCGGCCAGCAGTTCGCCGAGCCGGTTGGTCAAAATCCGCCGATATTGGCGGCTGCCATTGATGATCGACTGGCGGGCGTTGAGCAAGGCTTGGGGGAGCAAGGTATTTAACTGACTGGCCGTCGGTGCGCCGCTCGGATAGAGCGGGGCCAATGTGTTGCCGCCCAGGAGCAGGGCCTGGCAGAGGCGATGGGCCGAACCGGAAGCAATGCTGCAATCGACGCCGACGACCGGCGTCTGGCCCTGGGAAATCGCTGCGACAATCTGGGCGAGTTCCTGCGACAATGAATTGAGCGCCGTCAGGTCGGTATAGACACTGCGCAATTGATCGATGTCGGCGACGGTGCCGCCGGTGGCGAGGGCCAGCTTGGTGTAATCGCTTTCCGTCGTGCCGGAGGCGCTGCCAAGTGCATAGCCCGACGTCTTGCTCACCACTCCCGTCGTCGGATTCTTGACGAAGGCGAACCCCGTGCTGGGATCTTTACCGACGATGGCAATTGCGGTGTTGCCGTTCTTGTCATTGAAACGCTGGTTGACGACCCCGTGCAGAACGATTTTTTTCTGATCCAGTACCGACTGCAAGGCCAGGATGTTGCTCGCCGTGTTGCCGCTGGTGTTGTAAATCGTTGAGCCGGCGGGAAGACCCGTGGTAACCGGGGTGCCGCCGGTGTCGATGTCGCGGTCTTCGTCGGTGATGAGCAGGATTGATGCCCCGGCATTATTGCGGAAGCTGTAATTGCGGAGGATGTAATCGATCATCCGATAGCCGTCTTCCGTGCCACCGGAAGTTTCCAATTGCGGGGTGACCGCATTGAATTGATTGGCGGTTCCCCAGACGTCGCTCTTGTTGGTTCCCAGGTTCAGATTTCGATACAGGGCCCAGCCCGTTTCCCGCCCCGCCTCATTGCTGGAAACCCCTTGTCCGGTCGAACCACCGAAACCGCCCAGGCCATAGCGGTTTACCGTGACGTTCTGGGCATTCAGGACATTGTCGAGGTTCTTGATGTAGGAACCGATAAAGGCATTGTGCTCACCCGACATCGATCCGGACTCATCGATCGCCACGACCATGTCTACGGTGCTGGCGGCCTGGGCGGAGCCCGCGATGGCCGCCAAGATGGCTGTGTGCAAAACGGTTTTCTTAAGTTTGATCATGGTCACCCCATTTAACGAAATAGTGCGTAATGAATACGCTTCCTGGATATGTCGAACGACCTCGCTCATGTCGTGTCTGGGGATTTTATATTTATTCGTCGTTATGTTGGTTGAATTTTTGGCTAGCTTTTGCATTGCTCAGAATGTTTGGTGGCAGTGCATTCTTTTCTCCCGTTCATGGATTAAGTAGCTGAATTCCTGCAAAATTCGGCGTTTGATGTTTAGAGCGGGCGATTCTTGTGGTTCGCTGGCGAAATCAGGGTGATGGCACACAACAACCAACAGAAACGACCACGGCCGGAGGGCGGCGAACGGCTGCTCTGCCTGTCGGCCGATTATGGCCGGCTGAAAGGCATGCAGCGCAATCTGCTGCGTTCTACGGGCGAGAAACGGGAGAAGCTGCAGGCCGATTTCGCCGCCTTGCTGGCCAAGTCGCGGACGGCGCTGGAGCAGCGCCAGCGCTCGCTGCCCAAGCCCGAATTCCAGGCCGATCTGCCGGTCAACGAGCGGCGCTCTGAAATCGCCGAGTTGATCCGCAAACATCAGGTGGTCATCGTCTGTGGCGAAACCGGTTCGGGCAAGACGACGCAGTTGCCGAAAATCTGTCTCGATATCGGCCGTGGCGCCGCCGGCCTGATCGGCCATACCCAGCCGCGCCGGCTGGCCGCCCGTTCGGTGGCGACGCGCCTCGCCCAGGAGCTGAAAACCCAGGTCGGTGCTGGCGTCGGCGTCAAGATTCGTTTCCAGGACCGTTCGACGGCAGATTCCTGGATCAAGCTGATGACCGACGGCATCCTGCTCGCCGAGTCGCAGTCCGATCCCTACCTCTCGGCCTACGACACAATCATCATCGACGAGGCGCACGAGCGCAGCCTGAATATCGATTTCCTGCTCGGCTACCTGAAGCAGTTGCTGCCCAAGCGCCCGGATCTGAAAGTCATCATCACCTCGGCGACCATCGACGCCGAGCGCTTTTCACAGCATTTCAGCGGCAATGGAAAACCGGCGCCGGTGATCGAAGTTTCCGGCCGGCTCTACCCGGTCGATGTGCGTTACCGGCCGATTGCCGATCTCGAGAAGGAAGACGACGAGCGCGATCTCTACGATGCCATTGTCGATGCCGTCGACGAACTGGCCCGCCTCGGTTCCGGCGACACGCTGGTGTTCCTGCCCGGCGAACGCGAAATCCGCGAGGCGGCCGAGGCGCTGAGGAAGCACCATCCGCCGCATACCGAAATCCTGCCGCTCTTTTCGCGTCTGTCGGCCGGCGACCAGGATCGCATTTTCAAGCCCTCTGGGGCGCGGCGCATCGTGCTGGCGACCAATGTCGCCGAAACCTCGCTCACCGTGCCCGGCATCCGCTTCGTTGTCGATAGCGGCCTGGCCCGCGTCAAGCGCTATTCCTACCGCAACAAGGTCGAGCAATTGCAGATCGAGCGCGTCTCGCAGGCTGCAGCGCGGCAGCGGGCCGGGCGTTGCGGCCGGGTGGCGGCGGGCGTCTGCATCCGCTTGTACGACGAGCTGGATTTCAACGCCCGGCCGGCATTTACCGACCCGGAAATCCTGCGTTCCAGCCTGGCCGGTGTCATCCTGCGTATGAAATCGTTGCGCCTGACCGATGTCGAGAGCTTTCCCTTTCTCGAACCGCCGCCGGCCAAGGCGATTGCCGATGGCTACGCTTTGCTGCAGGAACTCGGCGCGCTCGACGACGAAAACGTGCTGACGACGATCGGTCAGTCCTTGGCCAAATTGCCGCTCGATCCGCGTATCGGCCGCATGCTGGTCGCTGCCCGCGATCTCGGCTGCCTCAAGGAAGTGATGGTGATCGCCGCCGGCCTGTCGGCGCAGGACCCGCGCGAGCGGCCGCAGGAGCGGCAGCAGGCGGCCGACGAGAAGCACAAGCTGTTCGCCGACGAGAAATCGGAATTCCTCAGTTGGTGGAAATTGTGGAACTGGTTCCAGAATGCCGTCGAGCACAAGAAGTCGAACAAGCAGCTAATCGATACCTGCCACGCCCATTTCCTGTCGCATCTGCGCCTGCGCGAGTGGCGCGAGGTGCATGGCCAGTTGCATGCGATGATCGGCGAACTGGGCTGGCGGGAAAACGAGCTTCCCGGCACTTTCGAGGCCATCCACCAGGCGCTGCTTTCCGGCCTGTTGGGCAATCTCGGCTGCAAGTCGGACGAGTCCGGCTATTACCTCGGGGCACGTGGTATCCGTTACCTGATCCATCCCTCGTCGCCGCTGCAGAAAAAGGCCGGCAAGTGGATCATGGCGGCCGAGATCACCGAGACGACCAAGCTTTTCGGGCGCTGCGTCGCCCGCATCGAGCCCGACTGGCTGGAGAAAGTGGGCGCTCACTTGATCAAGCGCAGCTACTTCGATCCACACTGGGAAAAGAAAGGCATGCAGGTTTCGGCCTGGGAACGGACGACACTCTACGGCGTGGTGATCAATCCCAAGCGGCGCATCCATTACGGCCCGCTGGCGCCGGCCGATGCGCGCGAAATCTTTATCCGCCAGGGCCTGGTCGGCGAGGAAATCGACGAAGCCTTCGCCAAGCGCTGGCCGTTCTTCCAGCACAACCAGCGGCTGATCCGCGAGATCGAGCATCTCGAACACAAGCAGCGCCGGCAGGACGTGCTGGTCGATGACGAGCTGATCTACGCCTTCTACGACCACCTGATTCCCGAAGGCATCCACAACGGTGCGACCTTCGATCACTGGCGCAAGGAAGCTGAACGCGACAACGCGAAGCTGCTTTACCTGGCGAAAGATGACCTGATGCGCCACTCGGCGGCCGGCGTAACGACGGAAGCCTTTCCGCATCACCTGAAAGTTGGTGGCGTCGAGTATGGCCTGTCCTACCATTTCGAGCCCGGCACGCCGCGCGACGGCGTCACCCTGACCCTGCCGCTGGCGCAGTTGAACCAGATCCCGGCCGGCCGCATGGAATGGCTGGTGCCGGGCCTGCTCAAGGAAAAGCTGGTACAACTGATCAAGACCCTGCCGCAGCGCATCCGCGCCAAGCTGGTACCGGTACCGGAATTCGTCGAGGAATTCATCGCGGCGATGGCCGGCAACGACAAGAAAATGGGCATGGGGCTGATACCGCCGCTGATCGACTACATCCTCGAAGCGCGCGGGCTGAACGCCCGCGGCTGGGCGGTGACGCCGGATGCTTTCCGGCCGGATGCGCTGCCCGCCCATTTCTCGATGAACTACAAGCTGATCGACGAACACGGCCGCCAACTCGACATGAACCGCAGCCTGGTGCAACTGCGCGCCGACTGGGGCCGGGAAGCCAAGCAGGAATTCGCCGAGCTGCACGAAACGCCGTCCGAATACAGCAATCTCACCGACTGGACCTTCGGCGAATTGCCGGAACTCATGGAAGTGCCGGTGGCCGGCCAGACGGTGCTCGGCTATCCGGCGCTGACCGACGATGGCGAAGCGGTCAGCCTGAAGGTCTTCGATTCGGCCGAGGAAGCGGCATCGGTGCATCGGGCCGGCCTGTTGCGCCTGTTCATGCTGCAGTTCCGCGACCAGGTGAAGTATTTCGAGAAGAACGTGCCGGGCCTCAGCCAGATGGGCATGCAGTACATGGCGCTGGGCAGCAACGACGACCTGAAACGGCAGATCATCGACCTGACCTTCGAGCGGGCCTGTCTGCAGGAACCACTGCCGACGACGGCGAATGCCTTCAAGAGCCGTTGCGGCGACAGCAAGGCGCGGCTCGGGCTGATCATGCAGGAAGTCTGCCGCATGGTCGGTGCGGTGCTCACCGAGTGGCAGGCGGTGACGAAAAAGCTGCCGGCCTTCAAGGCGCATGCGGCGGCGGTGCAGGATATCGAAGCGCAGTTGAAGCGCCTGATGGGCAAGCAGTTCATTGCCGAGACGCCATTCGAGCGCCTGCAGCATTTCCCGCGTTACCTGAAAGGCATCCAGGTCCGGCTCGACAAGCTGAAAGCCGATCCGGCCCGCGACGCGCGGCTACTGGCCGAGTACACCCCGTTGTGGGTGAATTACGAGCGGCGCGCCATCCAGCTCGCCAAGCAGGGGGCGGCCGATCCGCAGGTCGAGCAGTTCCGCTGGCTGCTCGAGGAATTGCGCATCAGCCTGTTCGCCCAGGAACTGAAGACGCCGGTGCCGGTGTCGGTCAAGCGCCTGGAAAAGCAGTGGCACGCCGTGCAGTGACGGGCGGCTGATCAGCTTTGTCCGGGGCGCGTCGGCGTCCCGCCTACCGTCCGGGTGGGGCTGCGCGGTTGGCGTGCCGCCAGGTAGCTGTCGACCTGGGCCAGCAGCTTGTCGGCATTCGCCAGCCCATAATGGCGTGACCACTTGCCGGTTCGTCCATCACCGATGAGCACGATGACCGGATGGTTTTCGAAATTCGGGGTATAGGCGCCGAAGCCGGTCAGCACCTCGGTGACACTGGCCATCGGGCCGGTCAGCCAGAACCAGCCGGGCTTGGTTTCGTACTGCGCGGCATAGCTTTTGAGTCGGCTCGGTGTGTCGCGCGCCGGGTCGACACTCAGAGAAAGCAGCCGGACTTCCCTGTCGAGCCGGTCGCCGAGTTTTTTCTGCAAATCGGACATGATGCTCGAGACGACCGGGCAGACCGTCGTGCAACTGGTATAGACGAACGTCACCACGGCAATGCGGTCCCCGATCAGCTCGCTTTTCAGGCGTCGACTGCGCCCGTCCTGATCATTGAGGGGCTGGTTGGAAACGGTCACCGCAACGGTCTCCGGAACCTGCTCGGGGGCGGGCGGCGCCATATGGGCGGAGTGGTCGTGGCTGGCCGGGGCGGCATGCTGGTGTTGGGCCGGCATCGGCTCGGGCATGTCGTGGGCGTGCGCCAAGGGCAGGATGGCAAGGGCAGAAATAAGAGCGCTGTTAAGCCAGGCTTGTCGTTTCATTTGGCAACTCCTTCAAGGGCGGACGATGGCGGTTGATGGTTGCTGTTGCAGCAAGCATGCCAAGCCCGCAGCGCCCGGCGTGTCCTCCAAAAACGGACGTCGTTCGGGCGTTGCGGGCCAGTCATCGGCGGCCGGGGGCGTGGTTGCCGTGTCGCGCCAGCCCACTGTTGGGGAATATTCCCCAGCCGCCAGCGGACGCTGGGCCCAACGATGCTGTGTGTTCAAGCGCACCGACTCGGTGGTCGGCGATGGATAGGGTGGTCGGGCTATCCGCCACTTCCCGAAAAAGTGTTGGGGGTGGACGACAGCTAGCGGTGCTGGCGTAAAACCGGATGATCGGCCCTGTGCCATTGCTCAAGACGGCGGCACCGGGCGTCGTGGTCGGTGCAGAAAATATTTAGGGTTTGCCGGAATATCCGGCAGCCGCCAAGCGTTTGTAGTGTGGATGGTCCATTCCGCCTGCTTTGGGCAGCCGGAAAAACGAGGGCGTGATGTTTTTGCGCTCAATGGGCTGTCGGCCTCCGTAGTACATGCAGTCATGCTGCAAGGAGTTTGCGATGCTATGTCCCTCTCGAATCCTGATCGTCGAAGACGAAGAAATTCTCGCCGACAATCTGAAGACCTTCCTCGGCCGGCGTACCCCCGATGTCCGGATCGCCGCCGATGCCGAAGCCGCCATCGCGATGGCCAAATCCTTTTCGCCCGACCTGGTGATCCTCGACTATGCGCTACCCGGCATCGATGGCCTGCGGGCCTACCACGAGATTGTCGGGTCCGGTTCCGAAGCGGCGAACTGCGTCATGATTACCGGTCACCTGACTGAACTGGTGGCGGAGAAAGCTTACCGCCAGGGGATTCGCCAGATGCTCTGCAAACCGTTCAGCTTTGCCGAGTTGCAGCAAGCCATCGATTTGAGTCACTAAGCGGATATAGGCGCGGCGCCGCGCCGCTTGGACTGGCCGCTAAAAGCCAGGCCTCCGCGCTGGCGGAGGCCTGGTCGGAAATTCCGAAATACCCTTGTTTGCGCTGTCAGCGCGCCGCTTCCGGCTGGGCCATGGCGCGCTGACAGCCTACTTGATGCGGATCGTTCTATTGGGCGAAATGGCGCCCAGTGCGGATTCGACGCGTACTGCCGTGCAATTGGTCGTGCGTGGATCGAGCGCCCCGGTTGCGTTGATGACGTCAAAACTGAAAATGTTGCCGACCGAGGTCGTCTGGCCGATTACTCGACCGTTCGCGTTGCAGGGCACGCCGCCAACCAGACCACTGAACTTGAGGGTCAGGCTATGCGCGGAGGCGATACTGGTGCTGCCGCTGACCCGCCAGTTGTTCTTGCTGCTGATGTAATCGGCGCTGTTGGTGAGGACCGTTTCGGGCGAAGTCAGGGTGATGGTTACCGTGGTCGATGGCGAGACCGCCAGGCCATCGTTGGCTTGATAGTTGAAGCTGTAGGTGCCCGAGGTATTGCCGGTGAAGGTGAGCGTGCCATTGGCGTTGGTGGTAACCGACGCGGTGCTGTTGGCCGGTCCGACCGGGGCCGAGACACTGCCGGCGGCGATCGACAGGGCAGAGCCCTCGATGTCGCTGTCGTTGGCCAGGACGTTGATGGTCAGCGGCGTATTGATGGCGCCGTTGGTCACATCCGGGTTGGCGACCGGCGGGTCGTTGACCGGTGTGACAGTGATCGTGACGGTGGCGGGGGCGGACGTGACGCCATCGGCGGTGACCGTGTAGGTAAAACTGTCGCTGCCGTTGGCGTTGGGGTTCGGCGTGTAGCTCACGTTGCCGGTCAGGTTATCGACAACGGTCGTCCCCTTGGTCGCATCAGTAACGATGGCCAGGGTGACGGCGGTCGCCGCCGGGTCGATCTGCAGACCGTTCAGGGTATCGCCGGCGATGATCGGGATGAGGACGACCGTATCTTCATTGGTCGTTGCCTGGTCGTCGGCGGCCATGACGACCGGGCCGCCGCCGGAGAAGCTGGCGACACTGTATTCGGCCAGGCCGCGGGCGCTGGAAAGGACGTGAATCTTGGAGGGCGGGGCGACGACCTGCGGGACCGTGACCATGCCGCCCGCCAGGGGCAGGTTGTAATCGGTCAGGGTCAAGGTTTGCGGGGTGATGCCGTCGCTCGATACGGCACTGACCGTCAGCGTCGCGTTGGTCGGGTCGAAGTGGGCATAGTTTACCGTCACTTCATCATTGACCGGCAACGGGTAGTAGGCGGGAACCGACAGGCCGTTGATATCCACCGCCGACTTGTCCATCAGGCAGACCGAATCGGGTAGCGCTGCCCCTGGCGCCGGACGGATCTGCGCCCAGCGCCAGTTGTTCTGTGCCGCCATCGGGGTTTCCTGGGCGGCGGCCGGTTGCGTATAGCCGATCAGGTTGCCCGAGGCATCGAGATTGGTGCCGCAGGGCGCATTGAAGAACGAGGTGACCGGCGCGATGCCGGGCGGCCGCGTGCCGCCCGGCAGGCGGCTGGCGGCGGTGCGGAAGGCGGTGGCATAAACGTCGATTTTCTGTTCGTTCACCGTGCGGGCATAGCTGGCGCGATCGGCGCTGACCTTGCTCGGCATCTGGCCGGTGAAAATACGCCCCATCAGGGTGAAGTCGCGGGTTTCGATGAAATCGATGCCGGGGCCGCCCAGGTTCGAACCAACCGGTCCTTCGATGCGAAAGACGTTATGGTTGTGCAGCAGGCCGTCGCTGCCGAGGAAGTCGGGCAGGGGGCTGCCGGTGACCGGACCAATCCGGGCCGGGTCGGCGATATACAACTTGCCGGGCACCGGGCCGGGAATGGCCGGGATTTCTGCTCCGCCGGCAGTTGCCGAGGGCAACAGGAAGGGGCCGACGCGTCCCTGCATCGCCCCGGCGAAGTCGCCGGGGGCGCCGATGCCGACGTCGTCGGTAAAGAAAATGCGTTCGCCGGCGATTCCTTCGACGACCTCTTCGCCATAGGGATGGATAAAGCGGTAGGTGCCGGTCAGAGGAACAGGTTGCAGCCGGACCCGGATACGGGTGAAGACGATCTGGGCGCCTGGCGTGACATTGGTCGAGAAGGCCGCCTCCAGTCCGAGAACGAGAATGGCTTTGCCGGCGTTGGCGGTAGTCATCAGGGCGTTGGCCGCCCACCAGAAATGCTCATCAAAAAACTGGCCGGGGAAAACCTCCGGCACCACCGGCGGATCGCCGGGCAGGAGCAGGCAATGGCCGCCATCGAGTTCGGCCTGGGTGAGCGGCAGGCAGAGTTCGAGGCTGACTCCGGTGGTGTCCTGGAACCAGCGCGGAAAACCGTTGGCGGTATCGATCGGGCCCAGCCTTTCGAGCACGGCATGGGCGGGTTGGCCGAACAGGGCGGCGGCAATCAACAGGGCGATGGTCGTGCGTTTAAATGAGTTCATGGAATATCCCCTTCGAGCGCGGATGAGATAAATGGAGTTTCCTGAGCCTGGCCTGACGCATTGATCATGCCGGGCCGGGAAAGGCTCCATGCCGAGGGGATTTTGATGCTGGTTACTGTATTAATATCAATGACTTGTCGGCCCGTTGTGGCGCCGCTTGGCTGGCCTGCCGGGCAGCGAGGCTGGGGAATAATTCGATTTCTCCCCAGCCTTGGGGGGCGGCGGCCCCCCAAATCTGCTGCTTGCCTTTCCCTTGCTCTGCCCGCCGACTTACTGGGCGCCGGCCGGCGAAAAGGAACACAGGCCTTTTTCCAGGGCGTAGGCGGTCAAGGCCGAGGCGTTGTGCAGATCGAGCTTTTTCATCAGGTTGGAGCGGTGCTTCTCGACGGTTTTGACACTCAGGCATAGGTAATCGGCGATCTGCCGGTTGGTGTTGCCCTCGGCGACCAGTTTGAGCACTTCCCGTTCGCGGTGGGTCAGCGTCTCCCAGGGACTGCTGGCGTTGTTGCCGAAGTTGGCCGGCTTGTTGTTGCCCAGGAAACTGCTGATGACTTTCGAGGAAATGTCCGGGCTGAGGTAGGTTTTGCCGTCGAGGACACTGTGGATGGCCAGACGCAGTTCGGCATGGGTGGCATCCTTGAGAATATAGCCGTCAGCGCCGGCCCGCAGGCTTTCGTGGATGTACTCCTCGGCCTTGTGCACGGTAAGTACCAGAACCCGGATCTCGGGGTGGCGACGCTTGATGTTGGCGATCGCTTCGATGCCGTTGATGCCGGGCATCGAGAGATCCATCAGGACCAGGTCCGGGTTGAGCTGGGCAATGCTGCGCAAGGCATCGCGGCCGTTATCGGATTCACCGACGATCTCCAGCCCCGGGTCCTGTTCCAGCAAGGCGCACAGACCGGCGCGCAGCAGGGTATGGTCCTCGACAAGAAGTATGCGTCGTTTTTTAGCCATGCTGCCTTCTCCAATATGCCAAGCGAAACCCGGTGCCCAGTTCGGGGAGGGGGCCGGAAAGCGTGGCCGCCCGGCAAGGCGTGATCAATGGTTGGCCGAGCGCCGGCGCCTCGCTCAATTGTCGCCTCCCGCCGACGCGCTGCAGGTCAGCGGCCAGGCGACGCTGATCGTGGTTCCCCGCCCGATTTCCGAGGCCAGGACGTAACTGCCGCCGCTCAGGCGGGCCCGTTCCTTCATGCTGCGCAGGCCGAGCCCCTGGTCCGGACGCTCTCCGTCAAAGCGTTGCGACGGCTCGAAGCCGCGGCCGTTGTCGGCAATGCTCAGGTGCAGGGTGTGCGCCTCGTGGGTCAGGCCGAAGCTGATCTGATCGGCCCCGGAATGCTTGACGATGTTGGCCGTGGCCTCCTGCAGCAGGCGGAAAATGGTGGTCTTGAGGGGCGGCGGGATGGCGCTCTCGGTGACGCGGATTTCCTTGACCACCCGGATGTTTCGGCAGGCCGCCTCGAATTCACGGAAGAACCAGGAGAGGGTGGGCAGGATGCCCAGATCGTCGAGCGTCGTCGGGCGCAAATCCATCGAGATGCGGCGTACCTCGACCAGGGCATCCTTGACCCGGGCGCTGAGGTTGACCAGGGCGGTGCCGGCCTCGGCGGTCGCCCCCTGGTTCACCAGGCGGGCCGTATCGTCGATCGACAGTTTGATGACGCTCAAGGTCTGGCCGATCACGTCATGGAGATCGGCGGCGATCCGCCGGCGCTCATCTTCCTGCACGTTGAGCAATTGCGCCGAGAGATGCCGCAACTCTTCCTGCGAGCTGCGCAAGGCGGCTTCCGAGCGCACCCAGGCCGTCATGTCCTGCTCGACAAAGGAAAAACTGTCGGCTTCGCCATTTTTGCCGCGATGGGCAATCACCACCTGGGTGGTGGGCACTTCCCGGCCATCGCGGGCCAGCAGGGCCGACGAGCCGCTCCACATGCCATCGCGCAAGGCGGTCGGCAGGGCTTCCGCATGCAACTTCGCGCGCGCCTCGGGGGTCAGGCATTCGAACATCTTCAGGCGATAGACGTCGGTGCTGTCCTCGAGCTTGAGCATGGCCCGTCCGGCATTGTTGAGATAGAGCAGGGTGCCGTCGGACGCCGTCATCGCGATGAAATTGGGCGTCTTGCTCAGGATGTTGAGCAGGCGCGCCTGGACATCGGCCACCTCGATGCGCTTCAGCATCTCCTGTTCGATGCGTTCGCGCAAGTTGTCCTGCAATACCTGGATGTGCTTTTTCGAACGCTTCAGCTCGCTGGTGTCATCGATCGAGACGACGGCCAGCAATTCGTGCTGGCCGCTGCCGGGGAGGATGGGCTGGACATTGATGGCGAGATGACGATTGAGCTGCGGGTCGAAGGTTTCCAGGCGGGTGCGGCGGTCGAGGGCCATCTCGACGAGCGCTTCGCGCTCCAGTTCCTTGATGGGGCAATCGGCGGCAGTGCACGTCGGATGCAGCGTGCCGTGCACGGATTGCCCCTTGATGGAACGAACATCGCCCAGTCCCCAGCGCTCCAGGGTTCGATTGGCGTGGATGATGCTTCCGTGCTGATCAATCAGGAAAATCAGGATGGGAATGGCATCGGCGACGAATTGCCATTGCTGCTTTGCCTTTTCGAGGCTTGTTATGTCCATGGATGGCATCCTGGTGTGACCTGGCAGTATGTGGGGGTTGACGTTTCTTTACCGCTAGTCACAAACGGTTACGGTTGGCAAAAATATACAGTATTCGCGGTATTGCCGGCACTGGGCGTTAACCCTATTTTTGGGCCTGTGTCGTCTATCCGCCGAAGGAGAAGGTTTCGTGGCTTTTCACTGCTCTCCGCGCCTGCTTGGTTTGAGTCTCCTGGCCCTGATAAGTGCCATGTTGCCGCTCGCCGCCGCGGCGGCCGGCATCTATGTCTATACCGCGGAGGATGGTGCGGTTTCGCTCAGCAATGTGCCCGAGGATCCGCGCTACAAGGTGCTGCTCAGCGACGAGACGGCCGCCGTCGACAGCCTGGCCCGGCGCAGCGAGCGGCGCGTCGGCCGGGTGGGCAACGCCAAGGCCCGTTACGACCAGGTCGTCGCCCAGACCGCGCTGGCCTATGGGCTGGAGAGTTCCTTGCTGCATGCGGTGATTTCCGCCGAATCCGGCTACAACCCGGCGGCCGTTTCGCCGAAAGGCGCCCGCGGCCTGATGCAGTTGATGCCGGCGACGGCCTTGCGTTACGGGGTGGCCGATGCCCTCGATCCGGTCCAGAATCTGCAGGGCGGGGCGCGCTACCTGCGCGATTTGTTGAAAATGTTCAACAGTGACAAGCGACTGGCGGTCGCCGCCTACAACGCCGGCGAAAATGCGGTGGCCAGATACGGTAACCAGATTCCGCCGTACCGCGAAACCGTCAGCTATGTGCCCAAGGTGATGCGCTACTACGAGCACTATCAAACCGGCAGCGAGACTCGATAGCATGTTCCAGACCCTGATCGCCGAAGACAATGCGGTATTCCGCCACTCCCTGAAAACGGTGCTGGAGCGCCGTTTTCCACGCATGCTGATCGAAGAGGCGGTGGATGGGGAGCAGGCCGTGGCGCGGGGAACCGCCCGTCACCATGACCTGATCTTCATGGATATCAAAATGCCCGGCCGCAACGGCCTGGAGGCCACCCGCCTGATCAAGTCGAGCGATACGGGCGCCGTCGTCTGCCTGGTGACCAGCTACGACCTGCCGGAATACCGCGAAGCAGCCGGTATTTGCGGGGCCGATCATTTCATCGTCAAGGACGACTCGTCGGAGAGCGTCATCGTCGATCTGGTCGAATCGGTGCTCGCCCGGCGGGCGACCTAGCGCCAGCGGCTGCCCGTCGGCAACGCTGGCTGCGCTTGCGGTGGCGCGGGCATGGCCGTGGCCGAATCGGCCGGGGGGATTTGCCCTTCCGCCATGAACACCCATTCGGAATATTTCTCCTTGTCCAGGAATAGCGTGTCGCGGGCCCGGAAGCCGGCGCTTTTCAGCGGCGTTTGCTCGGACAGGCTATAGACTCCGACAATCTGTCCGTTCGGCAGCTTGACGATGCCCCACTCGGCGCTGCCGGTCATCGGGTCGACATAAATCTTGCGCAGATGATGTTTGACCGCCACCTTGTCGTCGTCCTGCACCAGCACTTCCAGGCTGACCGGATAGCGCTGGTTGCTCAGGTAGTAGCGGTTCAGGGCCTGCCGGAACTGCTGGCCGATATAGAGCAGTTCCTTCTCGTGGTCGCGCTGCACCATCGTATGCCAGACCGTACCCAGCGCCGCTAGGCCGGCACCCATGATGGCGACGCCGATCAGCACGGCGATATAGGTAAAGCCGGACTGCTTACCACGTACTGTAAGGGCTGCCATCGGAAGAATTCCCCTCGGCTCCGCTGTGAATGTCGAAGACGCCGCCCTTGTCCGGCGAGTCGGGCGGCACGATGAGCCAGGTGGTGGTACTTTCGGTGATCGGGTCATAGGGCAGGCTGCGCAGATACTTCTTTTCGACCAGGGTTTCCAGTTGTTCGGGATACTTGTCGTTGTCGCCGTAGTACTTGTCCAGCACGTCGCGGGTGGCGGCCAGGTTGGCCTTGAGGATGGTTTCCTTCGACTTGTCGACGCGATGGAAATAGCGCGGTGTGGCCAGCGCCAACAACAGCGCCACGATGGCCAGGACGACGACCAGTTCGATCAGCGTGAAACCTTGCCGGAGGTAGTGCAGCGAAGGAGGGGGGGTCATGCGCTCACCATTGGCGGTAGGGAATGCCGTTCAGACCAACCGCGCTGGAGCGGGAATAGACGTCATAGACGTCGCTGCCCTCGCTCGGCGCGTCGGGCGGGCTGGCATAGGCGCGTTTGCCCCAGGTCTCGGCGGCCGGCTGGCTCGGGTCGGTGGCAAATGGGTCGCGCGGGATGCGGCGCAGGAAATAGATTTTCTGCGCCCTGCTGGCGCTTTTCGCATCGTCCACGCCGTCGACGAGAATCTGCAAATTTTCCGGATAGCCCGATTTCTGGGCGTTGGCGATGATTTTCCCGTCGTCGACCGCCTCCTTGTAGGCGTCGATGGCCGTCCGGATCTGCTGCAGGGCATCGCGAAAGTCACGCTCCTTGCTGCGTTGCATGGCGACTTCCGCCATCGGCACGACGATCGAGGCGAGCAGGCCGACGATGGCCACCGTGATGACCAACTCGATCAGCGTAAAGCCGCTATTCATTGGCCGGTGACCGGGCGGGCGCATGATCAGGGTTGAATCGCGATGGTCAGTGCCGGCGGATTGGGGATCGCCAGTGAGCCGCCGCCAACGTCCGTTGCCGTGATGCCGGAGGCGCTGATCAGCACCGGTCCCTGGCCGCCGATGACTTCGAACTGGAGTGCCGCGATGTTGCCCCCGGCCGCCGCCGAGGCGCCGTTTTCGGTGGTCAGCTCGGCACTGATGGTGCCGCTGGCTTCATCGATCTTCCAGTCGAAGTTGCCCTTGACGCCGGCCCGCCGCAGCAGGTCGCCCTCGCTGACGGTGAGCGCTTTGAGGGCATCGCTGTCGTAGGCCACGGTGAGGCCCAGGGTACTGATCGGCGCGCCGCCCAGGGCATTGAGTGCGACGTTGATCTTGTCGCCGACCTTGGCCTGGGCCGGTCCGTTGACATTGACGGTGAGGCCGGGGGCGGCCGCCATGCTCGGGGCGGCGCGCGGCGCGGCGGGCGGCGGCAGGCGGTTGCCGGCGGCCACCGTGCCCTGGTTGACGACGCCAGACGAGGCCGCGATCTTGAGGTCCGGGGCGGTGAATTTCACGCTGCTTTCGGTACCCGACCACAGTTCCAGCAGATCCGCTTCGCTGATCTGGTTATTGCGGATGATGTGGGGGGTGATGGCCAGGACCAGTTCGCGATTACCCCACTGGTCGTTCTGAATGCCGAAAAGACGGCCAAGGAAGGGGATGTCGCCCAGTCCCGGGACCTTGTTGTTCTGACTCATGCTGTCCGAGGCCTGGATCAGGCCACCCATCACCTGCGTCTCGCCATCTTTCAGACGCAGCACGGTAGACGCATTGTTGGTCGTCGTCTTGAAGGCGATCGAGCCACTCGGGCCATCCACGCGGTCGCCGAGCTTGCTGACCTCGAGGTTCAACTTGATGGCGACATTGCCATCAAGATAGATGGTCGGCTCGACTTCCAGTTTGATCCCCGTCTCCAGGTACTGGATGCTGGTATTGAAGACCGCCGCCAGGCCGGAGCCGCCGCCCACCGTACCGGTCCCCGGAACCGCCGCACTGGAGATGACCGGGGTCCGGTCGCCGATCATGATCTTGGCTTTTTCCTTGTTGCGGACGCGGATGCGCGGCGTGGCCAGGGTCCGGGTATCGGTGTTGCCCCCTTGCGCCTTGGCACTGACCGTCGCGTTCGAGACGCTCACCCCGACATCCGCCGAGGTCATGTTCTTGAAGGCCTGCAGGGTTGCCGCCGCGCCGGACAACGGCCAGGACAGCGTCGCCGAGGCCGCGGTCGGCCAATCGATGCCGAGGGCCAGGGAACGGCTGCGATCGACATCGAGCAGTTCGACTTCCAGCATGACTTCCGAATCCGGTTGGTCCATCGACGACACCAGCTTTTCCGCCAGGCGGATGACCGGCGCCGTATCGCGAACGACCACCGCATTGCTGCGCTCATCGACATAGACATCCTTGGATTTGAGGATGGTCTTGATCATGGTCTGTACCTGCTTGGGGTCGGCATTGACCAGGGCGAAGCGGCGCACCTTGAGTTCCAGGTATTCCTTGCTCTTGGCCGGGGTCAAGGGATAGATCAGTACGCTGTTCTCACCGAGGATGCGCTTTTCCAGCTGGTTCTGCAGGAGGATCAGGTCGAGGGTTTCCTCGACGGCCGTATCCTTGACGAAAATCGAGACCTTGATGTCGTTGCGGACATCCTTGTCGATCATGATATTGACGCCGGTGGTCCGCGAAATGGCTTCCAGCACCATTTTCAGGTTGGCGTCGCGGAACTGCAGGGTGACCGGGCGCCGGCCCTTGATATTGAGGCGCGGCCCGGCCAGGCTTTCCTTGAGGTTCTGTTCTTCCAACTGGTAGCGCAACTGGTTGGCCTTGACGTCGCCCGGCCGTTCGACGAGCACTAGGTTGACCGCTGCCTTGGCGCCGGTGAGGTCGCCCTTCTTGAGCATGGTCTGGGCATCGCTCAGCCATTTGGCGTGGCGGCGGGCCGTCGCTACCTCGGTCAGGCCGTTGCGGGCGGCCTGGTTGGCGCTCTCGATATTCAGGGCGCGGCGATAGAGTCCCTCGGCGGCCTCGAACCGTTCGTTGGCCAGTTCGCTGGTCGCGGCGTTGAGGACGCGATTTACCGCCTGCTCACGCTGGCGCAGGTATTCCTGGCGGGCCTGCGTATTCTTGGGGTCCTCCGCCGCCAGTTGCGCGAGCTTGGCGAGGCCGTCTTCGTAGTGACCATCCATGATCAGCGACATGCCGTCACGGCGTGTCATCTCGTTCGCACAACCCGCAAGCAGCAGGACTGCCGACCACATCAGTACCTGCTGGCGGAGCCTCCTTTGCGGCCGAGCGGGGCAGCCGAGCGTCGATACGCTGTTTTTTTGAGTGGGCTTCACTGGACTATTCCTGTATTGAGCGATTGTTCAACGTGCAGCGGAAGATAAAGGAAGGTCAGTTGTCCTCCCTTGAGGCTCTCGACCCGGTAGGTACGGTCGATGGTGTCACCCAGGGCAACCGTCAGCAGGCGGTCGCCGCGGGTAAGAAGGATCAGCTTGGCGTCGCCCTCGATGTACTGGCCGAAGTAGGCAAACGGCAGGGGCGGCGCTGTTGGCGGTGGCGGGGGCGGCGGAGGAGGGGGCGGCGGCGGGGGCGGCGGCACGTACCAGGAGAAGCCGGCGAAGAGGTCGGGGATGTTCTCGCCGAGCGGCGGCCGCGGCGGATTGTCCAGTTGTCCGGGGCGGGCGATGGTGCTGCCGGCCGCCGCCAGCGGGCCGCTCGTCTTGCTGCGCGCCGCCGTCGCCTGACGGCCGCCGGTCGCCTTGCCGGCGGGGGAGGCAACGCCGTCGTCCTCGCCCGGCGCCAACCAGACCAGGGTCAGCGTGCCGATCAGGCCGAGGGCCAGCAGCAGGCGGGTATGGACCGGCTTCATGCGCCCTTCTCCAGATAAAGCAGGAAGACGATGCGGGCATCGACCGTACCGTCGCCGACCTTGTCGCGCTTCAAGTAGATCCCGTCGAGGGAGAGGGCGGGAGCGGTGGCCAGGGCGGCGGCGATGAAGCGGCGAATCTGCGGATAGCTTCCCTTGACCGGGAAGGCGATGCGGAAGCGGTCGAGACGGCCGGACGGGGCTCGGGTCAAGGTGTATTCCCCGGCTTCCAGGGCCAGTTGCTGCTGGCCCGCCAGGCTATAGATTTCGCCGAGCCAGTCGGGCACCGTGGCGCCCTTCGGGAACGCCTGATAGAAGGCCCGCAACTGCTCGTCGGGGCTGGCCGGCTGGCCGTTGGCCGGTTGCCCGGCGGTCCGTTGCAGTTGGCCGCGGGCGGCGGCCAGTTGCTGCGCCAGTTGATCGGCGCGCCGGGCGGTGGCGGGAAAAACGACCAGCCCATAGGTGAGGGCGGCGAGCAACAGGGCGAAACCGGCCGTGCCCGGCCAACCCAGCCGGTGCAGGCGGTAGCTGAGGTGACGGCGGAGGAGGCGGGCATTCATGAGGCGCTCCCCCACTTCGCGGTAATCCGGAAGCGGATCGGCTTTTCCCGGTCCTGCTGATTGACCTGGTGGGTATGCAGGATGACCGCGGAGAGGTTTTCCTGGCTCTGCAGCATCCGGTAATAGGCCAGCATTTCGTCGAAATTCTTGGCTTCCGCCGTCAGGGTCAGCTCGCCCTTGGTGACGTCCGGCTCCAGCGACAGGATGCCGACCTGGCGTTGGGCTTCCCCTTCGAAGGTGGCGAATAGCTGGTCCCAGGGCATGTTCAACTTGCCGGCCACGGCGATCGCCCGGTTCCACTCGGCGGCCAGCTGGACGTCGTCGATTTTCAGGGCGGCCGGCTGGCGGGCGGCGAGCGCCGCCCGGGTCGCCTGCAACTGGCTTTCCGCCGTCCGCAGGCGCGGTTGCCAATAGTGGTATTGCCAGCCAAGGGCGGCAGCGAGCGCGCCCAGGCCGAGGAGCAGGCCGAGCCACGGCAGGCGGCCGGCCGGTGGGCGATGCTTGGCGAAGTTGATGTCGAGACGCGGCATGCTGGCTATCCGAGCAGGGCAAAAGCGAAGCGACCGTCGGTCAGCGGTGAAAAGTTGCGCCGCGGCGCCGGCTGCAGGCTGCGGAACGACCAGCGGGAGCCGGCGGGCAGCGCGAGTTCGGGATGCGCCGGGGCAAAAATCAGGGCCTGGGCCGTCGGTGTCTCGTCACGGCCGGCCAGCAGACTTTCGTTGTCGAGCAGTTCGGGCAACTCCGCGGCCCAGTTCGGGCCGATCCGCAGGCTGCGGATCCAGCGCCATTGCTTGTTCTCGGCCAGGGCCAGGGTGAGCCGGCCGGCTTCATGGACGACCAGCCAACGGGCCTGTTTGCGGTCGAGGCCGGGTTGCCAGTAATTGGCCGCCGCCGCCAGATAGGGCTGGATCGCCAGTAGCCGGTTGTGGCTGGCCGTGGCGGCCTCTTCCAGGCTGGCCAGCAGTTCGCTATCGACGGCGGCGGCCAGCTTGCTGCGGCCGGGCGCTTCGTCGCTGAGGCAGACCTGCCAGTCGGCGGCGGCCTCGGCGTAGATTTGGGCAAAGGCCAGGCGGGCGATGGCGAGTTCTTCGGCGCTGTCATTGAGGTCGGCGCGCCAGGGCTGCAACTCGTAGTGCACGAAATGGCTGGAGAGAATCACCCGCACCCGCCGCCCGGCCGGCGACTCGCGCAACAGTTCGGCAAAGGCCCGGGCGGCGCCGGCCCAGGCCTTTTCGGGAGCGGGCGTGAGCGGCCGGCTGATCTTTTCGGCGATCTGCGGGCGCCAGCCGCGCCAGCGCAGCGCTACCAGTTCGCTGGGCGAAATGAAGACGGAGAGCGATTCAGGCGACAAAAGTGACACGATTGATCTCCGCCAAGGTGGTTTCGCCCCGCCGCACCAGATCGAGGGCCGATTCGCGCAGGAACAGGGTGCCGTTGGCGCGGGCCGCTTCCTTGATCTGGCGGATCGGCGCCCGGGCGACGATCAGTTCGCGAATGACGTCGTTGAGGTGGAGGACTTCGGCGATCGCCTTGCGCCCCTTGTAGCCGCTGCCCCGGCAATGGCCGCAGCCCTGGCCGGCGCGGAAACGGAAGTCGGCGACATCGGCCCGGCAGAGGCCGGAATCGGCGAGCAGGAGATCGTCCGGCTGGTAGTCGGCGGCACAGTGCGGGCAGTTGACGCGCAGCAGGCGCTGGGCCAGCACGCCGTTCAAGGCCGAGACGAAGCTGTAGGGATCGACCCCCATGTGCATGAAGCGGCCGATCACGTCGAAGACATTGTTGGCGTGCACCGTGGTGAATACCAGGTGGCCGGTCAGCGCCGACTGGATGGCGATCTGCGCCGTTTCGGCATCGCGGATTTCGCCGACCATGATCTTGTCCGGGTCGTGGCGCAGGATGGAGCGCAGGCCGCGGGCGAAGGTCAGGCCCTTCTTCTCATTGACCGGGATCTGCAGCACGCCGGGCAACTGGTATTCGACCGGGTCCTCGATGGTGACGATCTTGTCGGTGCCGCGGTTGATTTCGGTGATCGCCGCATAGAGCGTCGTCGTCTTGCCGCTGCCTGTCGGGCCGGTGACCAGGAACATGCCGTAGGGTTCGCTGGCCAGGCGGCGCAGGGTGGCGGCGATCTTGTCGTCGAAACCCAGGCTGGTCAGTTGCAACTCCTTCATCTGGTTGGTCAGCGACTGCTTGTCGAGGATGCGCAGCACGGCATCCTCGCCATGGATGCTGGGCATGATCGAAACCCGCAGGTCGACCTCGCGGCCGCCGATGCTGACGCGCAGGCGGCCGTCCTGGGGGACGCGGCGTTCGGCGATGTCGAGTTCGGACATGACCTTGATGCGGGAAATGGTCTGTTCGGCAAACTCGACCGAGGGCACCGAGCCGACCACGCTCAACACGCCGTCGATGCGATACTTGATGACCATGCCGGCGTTGTTGGACTCCAGGTGGATGTCGCTGGCGTCGGTGCGCAGGGCGTCGTAGATGGTCGAATTGACCAGGCGGACGACGCGGCTGCTGTCCTTGCTGATGCCGCGGAAACTGAGCTCTTCGACGGCCTCGCCGGAATGGCGCGGGCTTTCGGTTTCCGGCAGGACGGTATCGAAGGCGCGCAGCCCGTCCTCGTAACCGGCTTGCCAGGCCAGGATGTCGGCGCGGCTGGCGAGGACCAGGGAAAAATCCGCACTGATCCGCGCCTCGGCCCACGATTGGATGGCGACGTTGAAGGGGTCGGCGACGATCAGGCTCAGGGCGCCGGCCCCATCGCGCAGCAGCAGGCATTCCCGGCTCAGGGTTTCCTTGAAGGGAACCAGATCGAAGGCCGGCTGCAGGCTGCGGATCTCGGCCATGGAGAGGGCCGGGCGGTGCACCGTGACGCTCAGTCGGCTGAGGAATTCTTCCGGCGCCAGGGCGGACTGTTCGGCCAGCACTTCGCTCAGCGAGCGGGCGGTGGCCAGGGCGAGGCTGCGGGCTTTGGCCAGTTCGGCGCTGGCGAAGGGCAGCAGGGCATTTTCGACGACGAGACTCATTGGATACTCCCGGCTAGTTCGAATATCGGGAAATACATCATGACCACGATGGCGCCGATGACGATCCCGATGAAGGCCATCAGCAGTGGTTCGAAGAGGCGGACAAACCAGTCCACCCAGCGGGCGATCTCGCCGTCGTAGAAGAAGGCGATGCGTTCCATCATTTCGCCCATCCGTCCGGTCCGCTCGCCGACCCGCAACATGCGCAGGGAAACCGGCGTCGTCAGGCCGAAGGCCTCCATCGCCGCGGAGATCTGCATGCCTTCGCGAATCTGTTTGGCAGAGTCGGAAAGGCGTTGGCGAAGCGGCCCCTGCAGCAGGTCGGCGGTCATGTGCAGGGCTGGCATGATCGCAGTGCCGCCGCGCAGCAGCATGCCGACGGTGCGGTAGAAACGGGCCAGTTGATACATCCGCAGGCGTTCGCCGATGGCCGGAATGGCCGTCATCCGTTCGAACAGCCAGCGCCGGGTGGCGGCCTGCATGAGCCAGAAAACGAGCAGCGTCAGGCCGCCGGCCAGGCCGATCAACAGCGTCCAGCCATGATCGTGCACCAGGTTGCCCCAACTGATCAGCAGCCGCGAAGTGAACGGGATTTCGCCGCCCATGTCCTCGAAAATGCGCGAGAAGCGCGGCACCACGTAGCTCAACAGGAAAATGATGACCAGGCTGCCGACGCCGGCCAGCAACAATGGGTAAATGGCGGCGCTGACGATCTTCTTGCGCACGACATCGAGTTGCGCCTGGTAGGCGACGTAGCGGGCGAGCGCTTCGGGCAGGTCGCCGGTCTTTTCGCTGGCCCGCACGGTGGCGATATAAAGCGGCGGAAAGACGGCGGGAAATTGCTGCATCGCCTGCGACAGCGATTGTCCCTCGTACAGGTAGGCGACCAGCTTGGCCAGCAGGTGCTGGCGCTGCACCTTGCTTTCCTTCTCCTTCAGGGTTTCGATGGCATCGACCACCGACAGGCCGGCCTCGAGCAGCATCAGCAGTTCCTGGCTGAACAGGCCGAGCGGCAGGGAGTGGGCGTCGCGCCCGGCGAAATCGGCAAGTTGGTGCGAGCCCGTGACCTTGAGTACGGAATAGCCGCGCTGGCGAGCCTGCTCGGCAGCATCGTCGGCACTCGGCGAATCGAGCCGCAAACTGGTGACTTCGCTGCCCGGACGGAGAACTCGCAGTTCGAAACGCACGCTTGCTTCCTTCCTCTAGATCAAATCGCGCTCACCCCAACGCGGGCCAAAGCGCCGCGCCGGGCTTATTCCCAGTTGCCGATATCGGCCGCCTCGCCGGTGCCCCCGAGGGCGCCGTCCTTGCCGTAGGAAATGATGTCGTACTCGCCGTGGTCGCCCGGCCGCTTGAACAGGTAAGGATTGCCCCAGGGGTCGGGGGGCACGTTCTTTTTTAGATAGGGGCCGTCCCACTTGTTCTCGTTGGCCGGCTTTTCGACCAGGGCGAGCAACCCCTGTTCGGTCGTCGGGTAGTGGCCGGTTTCCAGGCGATATTGGTCGAGGGCCTTGCCGAAGGCGTCGATCTGGGCGCGCGCCGCCTTGATTTCCGATTTGCCGACCTGTTTGAAATACATCGGGCCGACATAGCCGACCAGCAGGCCGATGATGACCATGACGACCAGCAGTTCAAGTAGCGTAAAGCCGCGTTGGCTGCCTCCGGCCTCGATTGACTGCTGACCCGTCATTTAGTTGACCTCCCAGTCGGTTCCTGTCGAGCGGCAAAGCCGCCGCGTGTCTGCTTCATTTGCAATTGCCGGGGCTATCGGGAACTTATTGGACTCTTCCCTGCCCGTTTCCGTTCTCGTTTTGGCTGTCCCTTGCTGATGGAGCCCCGGCAATTCCTATTCAGCACATCCCGTGCCACCGATTGGCGAGTCGGAGTCGAGCCGCTGACTTTGGGCAAACGTCTGTTTCGGCGGTCTTTTTGCTGCCTGGCGACGATCGCTGCCGAAGCTCGCGACGCCCCCGTTAAGGGCTTTTCCCCAATATTGGGGAAAAGCTGGGGGTGGGGAATTCCGGTCGCGGCGCATCATCAGTTGCTGCCCAGTTGTGCGTATTCCCGCACGATGCTTTCCGGTGTGGCGAAGCCGTCGAGACGGACCCAGGGTTTGCCGGGGGCGGCCCGCAGGAAGGTGCTCGGCAGATGATTCATCTTGTCGCCGGGATAGGCCTCAAACGCTTTCTGGACGGCGATGCTTGCCGTACTGCTCCCGGTGTAGAACTGCCAGTGCGTGCCGGCCCCGAATTTCCGGGCGTAGGCGGCGAGGCGGGCCGGCGTGTCGTATTCCGGATCGATCGAAATCGATACCAGGTGGACCGCTTTGTTTTCCCGGCCCAGGCGCTCCTCGACCTGTGAGAAAACCTGGCTGGTGGTCGGGCAGATGGCTGTACATGAGGTGTAGATGAAATTGAGGATGACCGGCCGGCCATCGTCGATCTCCTGGCGCAACTTGACTTTTGTCCCGTCCTGGCGGACCAGGTCGAGCCCCGGTACGCGGTAATCGGCGGTGCTGCGCCGGATATTGGCAGTACTCTCGGCCGGCATGTGATGGTGCTGGTGACCGCTCATCCCGTGCCCCATGGGTTCGGCGGCGACGGCCTTGGGCAGCGCCGCGGCGAGGCTCAGGGCAAAGCCGAGGACGAGGGCCGGATGGCCGAATCCGGAGGCGGCAATGAGGCGAGGTGGCATGATGTTCTCCCTGTTCAAGATGGCCAAAGCCGGGAAAAAAGATCAACGGCCGAAGGCCGCCAGCGGCGGGCGGCTTTGCATCAGGTAGCGGCGCGATACCGCCGGATTGGCGGCATTGCGCAGCGAACCGCGCATCTGCTGCTGGAGATGGTCGCGGTATTGTTCATTGGCTGACGTTGCCGGGGTGCTCGTCGGATCGACGCGCCGGCTGGCGAGCGCGCGCCCCGGGCGCGTGGCGCTCGGGGCGGTCATCGGCGGCAGGCCGGGGGGAGCGGCGATGGTACTGTCGGCGGTGGTCGCTGCCGCTGGATTGGCGCCCTCCGGCTCGGCAATTGCCAGTTCCTCGCCCGGCGCGCTCGACAGGTTGCTGAGCTGGCTCGAACCGTCGGCCCCGCTCTGCAGAAAAATCGCGTTGTGGCCAGCCGCGCTCGCCGTCGAACAGCCCAGGGCGATGGCGGCGGCGACCAGGTAAACCCTGGAGAATTGAAGTTTCATCATCTTTACTCCCAAGAAAACGTCCGAAAAAGAGCTGGAGCAGACGCCGCCGATGTGTTCTAGCGCTTCCAGTCTACCGATCAACCCTACCGTCTTAGATAAGGTAAAACCCCACTTTTGGGGGGCGCCCACTCAGGGCACGGACCACTCGCCATCGGCGACCAGCCCGCCCTGCTCGTCGAAGCGGGCGATATAGGCCCCCTTCGAGGCGAAGCGTTGGTCCTGGGCCAGACTCAGGCGGGGATAGACCGTCGTCCCGGCCCGCCGGGGGGCTTCGCCGGCCGGCGTGGCCGGCCCTTGAACATCGGTCAGCGGCAGATCCCGGGTGGCGACCTGGCGATTGCCCGCCCCGTACTTGCGCGTCAGGTCGCCGGGGCGGCCAAGGTAGAGGCGCATCCTGGCTTCTTCTTCGGCCTTGCCGCCTTCGCGCTTGCTCAGCATCTCTTCGGCGCGTTCCAGCAAATAATCGCGATGTACGTTGTGCAGCATTTCGGCCAGGGTGTCGGAGAGAAAACTGACGGCGAAATAGGCCTCGGACTGCAGGGTCTCGTCGACCAGCGGCAGACGGCGCAATTTCAGCCAGGTATGGAAGTAGGCCAGGTTGGCGGCGCGGCGGGCCGGCAGCTCGTAGGGATAAACCAGGCGGGCGACCGATTTCCAGGCGGGCGGAAAGCTGCTCTCCTGGATATTGCCGAGTTCGCCGGAAAAATAGACGCGCCGGATATTGCCTGGGGAGAGTTCGGCCAGCGCCGGCAGATCAGCCGGCGCCAGCCAGAACATCACGGCATCCGTTGGACCGATATCGCTCAGCAAGGCGGGTAGGGTGCCGGCCATGCCCAGCGGGCGGCTGTCGACGGTGATGCCGCGGCCGGCCAGGTTGGTCGCCAGCGCCCGGGCGGCAGCATTGCCGACGACATTGTCGCGATGGATCTGGATCAGCCGTTGCGGTTTCGGGGCGGCGCCGTCGAGCAGGTGCCCGGCCAGGACGTCGGCTTCGAGCATCACGCCGCGGGAAAAATAGAGGTTGTAGAAATTTTCCGGCGCGGCCGGCAGGGCGACGCTGGGAAACCAGCAGGGCACGGCTTCCCGGCTGCAAAACTCGTGCACCGGTTGCCAGGTGCTCTCGGTGACGCCGGAAAGCAGCGCGAAAACGGGTTGCCGCCGGTAGTGCTCGGCCAGTTGCGCGGCCCAGGTGGCCGGTTCGCCTTGCAGTTCCCAGACGTCTAGCTGCCAGTTGCGTTCGCTGCGCGACATCATTTCCGCCGGGCTGACCATGTGGCGGCGGCCGGGCGCGGTGCTGCCGTTCTTTTGCGCCATCGCCGAGCGCAGGGTGTCGAGCAGGGCCTGGCGGCGGGCGGCATTGACGCCGGGGGCGATGACTGTGGCCAGGCGGATATTCTCCTCCGTGACGCCGGGCGACCATTCGGCCGACAACTGGCGCAGATAGGCGCCGAGCGCCCGCAGCTCGGCGTCGTCGAGCCCGTAATGCGGCATCACCACCTGCATCGTCCGGCCGTCGATGGCGATGCCCTGGCGCACAGCGCGGGCGAAGGCCGGCGCGTCGTAGGGGGCGTGCGCCTGGTTGAAACTCTTGCGCCGCCGTTGATCCATGGTGGCCAGCGGCGCCTGGTCGCTGGCGAAGAGGAATTTGCCGGTGATCGGCGGTACCAGCACATTTCCTTCGACGCTGCCCAGGCCGCTCCGCCGGTGGCAACTGACGCAGGCGGCGGAGCGGCCGGAAACGACCGTGCCGTCGAAGCGCCGGCCGGTCAGCGGCTGGCCGGAAGAGAGTTGGCCCTCGAGGTAGATGCGGCGGCCGATTTCCACTTCGTCGGCGGCCATTGCCCCGAGCGGCAGGCCGAGCAGGCAGCCGAGCAGGAGTGCGGCGCACCGGCTACGGCGGCTCAGGGTCGGTGTTTTCATGATCCTTGAAACCTCTGGTGGGCACCGAGTGCCGGGGCCCGGGTTGATCAGTTGATGGCGAGTAATTCGACTTCGAAAATCAGCGTCTCGTTGGGCCCGATATCGCTGCCGACACCGCGTTCGCCATAGGCCAGTTGCGGCGGAATGAAGATCTGCCATTTCGCGCCGACCGGCATCAGCTTCATGCTTTCCTTCCAGCCGGCGATCAGGGCCGAAAGCTTCAGGCTGGCCGGTTTGCCGTCTTCGCTGGCATCGAACTCGGTGCCGTCGAGCAAGCTGCCGCGGTAGTTGCAGATGACCTGATCGGAATCGATCGGCTTCCTGCCCTGGCCAGCCCGCAAGACGCGGTACTGGAGGCCGCTCGGCAGGGTGACCACGCCGTCCTTGGCCCGGTTGGCGGCGAAGAAGGCTTCGCTCTTCTTCCGGTTTTCCTCAATGGCGGTGCGCCGCGTCAGCGTCGCCTTTTGCCGTATCTCGGTCTGGTAGGCGTTCATCACCCGGCGCAAATCCTTTTCCGGGAGCAGCAGCCTGTCGCCGGCCAGCGCGTCGCGCAGGCCCTTGATCATCAGGTCGATGTCGACATCCGACGCCTGTTTCTTGAAGTTTCGGGCGACGCTGACGCCGATGCCATAGCTCAGCTTGTCCTTGTCGCTGGCGAGTTGCCCCGTTTCGGCGGCGCCGGCCGGCCCGGTACACAAGATAAAACAGGTGATGGCGAGCCGTTTGTAAACCTTGCCGCAGCGTCGCAAAGGAGCGGAGAAGAGCGCGAAAACAGTGGCCTGCAAGGTTTTTGCGGCGCCCGCTGAAGGTGGCCGAACAATCCGGGCAAACCATGGTTTTTCCTCTGCATCCCTGCGTCTGCGCGATGCAATTGCGTTTTCTAGGTTCATCGTCGTTCCTCTGTCGTAATGGCCGGCCGCTATTGAATGCGTCGGCGGGCAAGGCAATGTTCGGGTTGCGCCATGGGCGGCGGCGCCGGTCCGCGAGCGGCGCCGCCGTTCTGGCTTACGGTACGGTGACCCCTGCCGTCGGGCCGACATAGGGCGAGTTGCCGACGACGCCGTTGGCGCGGACCTGGTACTGGTAGACGGCGCCTCTGCTCAGGCCGCTGTTGGTGAACACCGTGACCCCGGCGGCGACCGCTCCGGCATTGCTCCAGATGCCCGGGATGCCGGCGACGACGCGCCGCCGCTGGATGGTGAAGCCGCTCTCGTTGTTCGAGGCGTCCGTCCAATAGACGACGATGCTGCCGGGCGCGCCGGGAATGGCGGCCGGGTTGATCGGCGCATCCGGTGCCAGCGTGCTGAGCGCGGCCGGCGCCGAACTGGCCGACGGCGTGCTTTGCCCATAGGCGGTGGCGATGGCCTTGACCTGGTAGGTGTAGGTATGGCCGGAGAAGACGCGGGTGTTGTAGTTGACGCGGCTACCGACCGAGAGCTTTTGGGCCGTGCTGCGGCCGAGTACGGCCAGTTGGACGAAGGCGCCGCCATCCGTCGAGACTTCAAGGAGGTAGGAGGTCTCGCTGTTGGCATTGTCCTGCCAGCTCAGCGTGGCCTGGGTGGCGGAGGTGAGTCGCGCACTCAGGGCGGAAGGCGTGGCCGGCGCCGCCGGCGCCCGGAGGTCGGCGCTGACGCTGACCGGCGGCGAGGCGGTGGTGACGCCGGCGCTGACATTGAGAGCGGTGACCCGGAAGGTGTAGAGATTCCCCGGGGTGCTGGGGGCCGCCAGCGTCAGCGTGCCATTGACCGAATTTTGCTCGGTCGGCGAGCGGTTGATGGTGGCCAAGGTGGCGAAAGTGGTGCCGTCGGTCGATTGTTCGACCAGGTAGGCCGTCTCGTTGGTCGAGCGGTCGGTCCACCGCAGGGCGATGCTGCTGCCCGCGGTATTCGGCGTTGCCGTCAGGGCGGTCGGCGCGGCAACCGCGAGGGCGAGTGTCGCCGGGCCGGTTGTCATGCTCCAGGCGCTGACTCCGCTGGCATTGACCGCCTGCACCTGGTAGCAATAGGCGTTACCGAAGGTTGCCGTGGTGTCGATATAAGCCGTGCTGTTCGCCGCCAGGCTGGTCAACGTTGCCCAGACCCCGTTCGGGTTGCAGCTACCGGTAGTCGTCGTCTGGCGCTGCAGCGTATAACTGGTTTCATTGGTCGCCGCATCGACCCAGTTCAAGGTGATCACGGCCGGCCAGACGCCCGCCGCGGAAGCGGTTGCGCTCAGGCCGCTGGGGGCGAGCGGCGGGGCGACCGGGGTCTTCAGCGAGAGGGCATTGGAGGGGGCGGAGCTACCCACGGCATTGACGGCGACGACGGTGTATACATAGGTTGTCGATTCGGCGACGGTGCTGTCGAGGAAGGTCGTGACGTCCGCCGCCGTCGAGCCGATGGCAAGCCCGTCGCGCCAGACGGTAAAGCCGGTTTCGTTCAAGGAGTTGTCGGTCCACGCCAGGGCGACCTGCGTTGCACTGACCGAGGTCGAAATGAGGGCGCTCGGCGCATTGGGCACCGGGTCGGCGGCGATATTCGAGGGCGGCCCGTCGCCGGCTGCGTTGTAGGCGACGATCCGGTAGGAGTAGCTGGCATTGGCAACAAAGCCCGGGTCGCTCCACTTGGTGGCGTTGGCCAGGGCCGTGCCGATCTCGGCGAAGGCGCCGCCGGCCGTGGCGCGGCTGATCTTGAAACCGATCTCGTTCTGCGGGTTGCCCTTGGTGCTGGCCAGCCCGGCCGGCGTCGGGTCGATCCAGTCGAGATTGCCGAGCTGGTCGACACCGAGATTGCTCGGCGCACTTGGCAGCACATCGTTCGGATGGAACAGGAAGGGGCGCATGAAGTCGTTTTCTTCATGGCCGAGAATGTGGCAGTGCCAGACATATTCGTTGTCGTATTGGGCGATGGCGTTGGCCACGAACCTCGGGTTATTGGTCTGCGGGTCGATCTGCGTGAAACCCAGGGTCGAGCCGAGCGGTTGCGACGGGTCCATCGGCCGGCTGCTCTGCGGCAGGCCGAAGGGAGCCAGCGGCCGCTTGGCCTTGACGGCGACGAGAATGTCTTCCAACGGGTTCATCTTGACCGTTTCTTTCCAGCCCTGTTCGTTGTCGGCCGGCGGCTTGACGGTGCCGTCCCAGCCGACGCGATTGATCACCTGGACATTGACCAGGTGGAAATGCACCGGGTGGGTGTCGACGCCGTTGTGGGTGATTTTCCAGATTTGCGTTTCGTTGTCGGCAATGCTCTCGGTCGCCGGGTCGACGTAGCCGAGGGGGATGGTGGTCTGGGTCAGGGCGCTGGTGAAGGGCAGTTCGACGCCGAGCGTGGCATTCATGCGGCCGTAGATCGGTTCGAAGAGCTCCTGGATGGCCTTGTTCTGGACCGGCAGCGAGACCGTTGCGCTGGTCGCCACCGACGCCGTCGCCCCGATGCCGCCGCCACCGCTGAAGGTGATCTGCGGTGCCGAGGTGTAACCGGAGCCGGGACTGGTCAAGGTCAGGCCGCTGATTTTTTTCGATACCGGGTCCACTGTCGCCGTGGCGCTGGCCTTGGCATTGCCGGGCACGGTCAGGTCGACGCCGCCATTGAAGACGACGGTCGGCGTCGAGGTATAGCCGGTACCGCCGCTGGTCAGGGTGATGCTGCTGATGGTCTGGCCCGGCGAGGTCGGGGTCCAGTTGAAATTGGGCTGGGTGATCGAGCCGGTGGCGATCTTGCCGTAATTGTCGGCGTCGGCCGTGCCGAAAGCCGCGTTATAGACCGATTCGGGAACCACCGGTCGCTCCTGGCTGGCGCCGTAAGCCGCCGGCAGGGCGGTGTTCAGCGCATTCAGATTGAAGGCCGGTGTTGCCGTGCCGCCCTGGGGTATGGCCTGCACCTTGATCTGCAGCATGGTCCGGGTATTCGGGCCGTAGCCGGGGAGGGTGTCGTGGGCGCCACCTTCTCCGGTCTGGTCGCCATTGCCGGTGAAGTAGTCGATGCGCGGGTCGAAAGCCGGCACCGGGGCCGGGGCGTCGTTATAGAGGATCAATGTCTGCCCGGCATAGGGCGAGAAATCGACGATGATGTCGGCCCGTTCGGCCGGTCCCATGTAGAGGCCATGGTCGAGGACATTGAGGACGGTGATGCTGCGCCGGTTTGCCTCGTAGGTGACCGGTTGCGGCGGAATGACCACGGGTTTGGGCAGGATGCCGCCTTCGTTGCCGATCTGGATGATGGCCGGGCCGACCAGGCTGGGGTCGGGCACGCCGCCGGCCCGCCCGTCGGTCGGCCAGGTCGGTGGATAACTGGGGTTGGGAATGGCCGCGACCATTTTGACTTCCTTGTCGAAGCCCGGATTGATGGCGTGGCTGACCGGGTCGATGACGGGGATGGTCGGGTCGGTCTTGAACAGGTTGAGATTGATGAAGCGATCGTTGGCCGCGTTCAAGACCCGGAAACGATAGGCCTTCGGTTCGACGGACAGCGTCGGGTAGGCCGTGCCGTTGATGACCGGCGTATCCATGAAGGCTTCCGGCGTCGTCGAGGCATCGCCGTATCCGCCGGAGGGCAGCGAATACTGGGCGGGGAACACCGGCCAGAACCAGGGCCCCCAGTCCCAGCGGCCGACCGGGTTGGTGCCGTCGATCGAATTCGGGTCCTGGTTGGTTTCATAAACGTGCGGGAACCACAGGTCGCCTTCCTGGCCCCAGTGCGTGGTGTCCCACTTGGCATCCTGCTGGGCGATGTCCTTGGGGACGAAGGTTTTGTCCTGGATGACCAGCGGTATCTGCTCGGCCGGTATCTGGCCGCTGCTGACCAGCGCCTGTTCGACGGGGTCCTGGATCAGGTAGCCGGCGGCCATGCCGGCATAGACGTTGAGGCGGGTCAGGCCGAGCGAGTGATCGTGATAGAACATCAGGCGGGCGCTGAGGTTGTTGGGGAAATAGAGCGTCGTCGAACCGGGACCGGGGTCCGGCATGTCGGGAACGTTGCGGCTGCTGACCCCCTTGCCCATGGTCGTGCCGTTGGCGTCGAGCACGGTAGCGTAGGCGGTGGTCTCGCCGGCCGGGGCAATCCACTGGTGCGGCGTGCCGTCGCTGATCCACGGCGTGTCGCCGCCATGCCAGTGCACGGCGGCGCGGTTTTCGGTATAGCTGGTGAGGCCATCGGGACCGAGGCCGGCACCCGGCAAGGTCTTGTCTACCGGGATGAAGAGATCGCCGGCGAGGCCAAGCGGCAGGTAGTTGGTGAATTTGATGCGGACGGCCGTGCCGCGCTGGGCGACGATCAGCGGGCCGAGGTAATGCGGCTTGTCCACCGCGAACACCGGCGCCCCGCTGCGATCGAGGATCGGCGTGCCGTCCGGGTAGCTGAGCGGCAAATGCTTGCCGGGATTGGTCGGCGTGCTCAATTGCACATAGCCGCGCAGACGGGTCGGCTTGACCAGATCGCTGTGCATTTTTTCGCTGTATTCGACGACGGCGATCTCGTAATAGTCGTCGGCGGTGCTGTTGCCATTGCCATCCACCCACTTTTCCGGACTGCCGATGGGGATGTACTGGCCAAGCAGATTGGCCTTGGCCTCGCCGAGGCCGGGCAGGGCGTCGACAAACTTGCGCAGGGCGGTGCCGGTATCGATCAGCAGCGGCGTCGCGCTGCCGGTGGCCGGGTCGACGACGGTGCCGCCCAGCGGGTCCGGACGCAGGCCGGAGGGGCTGTTGGCGTAGAAGGTCTGAACCTTGATCGGGGCGCCGGTGATGTCGATGTTGTCACCCCAGCCGGCCCCGGCGTGGGCCAGGTGTACGGAGGCGGGTGACCCCAGGCTGAGAAGCACGGCCAAGGTGATTTTGTTCAGTTTGAATTGCTTGTGGTCTGACATGGAAGGCCCCCGAAAATCGTCGATTCAAATAAGGTGAACCACTCATTGGGCCGTGGGGGATTGCATTTGGGCGGAGCATTGGCGAGCCACGGTAGCCACTAAGGGTGTTTGCAAAATGAATTTTCGGCGCCGTGACAAAATGTCGCACTTAGGCCAAACCCGAAATCTAGGCAGGGCAAACCCTAATCCCCGCTTGAGGGCGTCGTTGCCCCTTGGTTTTTACAAATTCGCCGGCAATTCATTGGCTTGTGAAGCATCTTAAAAATGCTGTCGCGATATTTTCGTTGCCTCCGGCCGAAAAACCCCGCCTTTTCAGGTAGGGTTTTACCCCGCTTTTTCAGTCGCTTTTGGGGAATTCAGTCGTCTCTTTCGCGCGCGGGGGGCTGCGATTTTTCCGAGATTCTGCGAGCATCGCGTGCCGTTCCCCGGTGGCGCCGCTCAGGCGGCGAGGGCGGCGGGAAAACCCGGCTTCGACCGGCCGGGCGTTGACGCCCGAGCCCAAAGGCGTGCCTAATGCCGGCCGGGGTCGTTGCGATTTTACGTCGAGGGGAAGCGTGAGCATCTTCGTTGAGATCATTCCAGCGCTGTCTGCAGCCTCGGCTGTCGCCCCCTGCCGCCTTTTTCCCCGGTGCCAGCGCGCGGCCGGGCCGGGTCTGGCGTTGCCGGCGAGTTGGTCGCGATGACCGGTCCGCTCCTGCCTTCTGGCTCGCACGCCAGTTCGGTGCGGGTATTCCGCAGCTTCAACCTGATCAGTTTCATCACCATCGCGCTGGCCGGAATCATCCTCGCCCTTTGTTTCCGCTATGTCTCGATCGAGAGCATCACGCGCCAGAGCGAAGCCAGCAACCTGGTCGTGGCGCAGGCCTCGCGGCATGCCGCGCACGAGGATATCGCCGGTTTCCTGGCGCGCCAGGAAAGCGATCCGGCCGAAGTGTTCCCGCCAGCGATCGCCGCGGCCTTTTACGATCTGGTCAAGGACACCAAGGTGCGCAAGGTGAAGATCTACGATCGCTACGGCAACGTGGTTTTTTCGACCCAGGGCTCGGAAATCGGTCGTCATCAATCCGCCAATGCCGGGGTTGTCGCCGCCCTCGAGGGCGGCGTCACCAGCAAACTGATCTATCGCGATGCCTTCAATTTCCTGGATGGCATTACCGCCGAGGATAATTTCGTCCAGACCTATCTCCCGGTACAGGTCGAACACCAGGGTAAAGCGGTCGGCGTCTTCGAAATCTACACCGACGTTTCCGCCATGGTGGCACTCAGTGTCAATGCGCAGATCATCGTCGCGCTGACCTCGATCCTCGTCATGCTCATGCTTTATATCCTGCTCCTCGCCATCGTGCGGCGTATTCAGCGCATCATCGTCGTTCAGCAGGATGCGCTGGAGGAGCGGTCGGAACTGCTGGCGGCGCTTTCCACCCGCATGCTGAATGTCCATGAAAGCGAGAACCAGCGCCTGGCGGCCGAACTGCACGAGCGCGTGGCGCAGACCATCGCCGCCGTCAAAATGGGCGTCGAAGGGGCGATCCAGAATATCCGCAACGGTCGCGACTCCCTGCCGATGATGGAAACGATGGTGCCTTTCCTGCAGGCGGCGACGCAGGAGGTCCGTCTCATCGCCCTCGGCCTGTGCCCGCCCAGCCTGCACGAACTCGGCCTGATCCCGACCCTGCAATGGCGGAGTCGGGATTACATGGAAAAGCATCCGGAGATCAGCGTCGATGTCGAATTGAGCGCCGCCGAGGAAAATATTCCGGAAGTCTTGCGCGCCATCATCTATCGCGTCGCGGACGATGCCTTGGGGGCACTGGCCGGCAATCCGGCGATCGACCGGGTGACGCTTTCCCTGCACAGCGATGCGCGGCGAATTGTCCTCGCCATCGGCGACGATGCGCGCGGCGATGGGGGCACGACCGCCGACGTCAAATCGCCCAGCTATCTCGGGGCGCGCGAACGGACCCTGTTGTCCGGCGGCAAATTTTCCCTGCTCCACAACGCCTGGGGCGGCATCACCATGCAGGCCGTCTGGTTGCGCTGAGCCGCCCGCTTACAGCGAAACGATGCCTTTGCTGATGGCGTAGGCGGTCAGCATCGAGGCATTGCGGACATTGAGCTTGCTCATCAGGCTGGAGCGATGTTTTTCCACGGTCTTGATGCTGATGCACAGGTAGTCGGCAATGTGCTTGTTGCCATAACCTTCGGCGACCAGCTTGAGCACCTGTTTCTCGCGCAGGGTCAGGGTATCCCAGGTGACGACGGTCTTCTCGGCCGGGGGGGCGGCGGACAGGTAGCCGGGGAGCAATCGTTCGGAGACTTCCGGGCTGAGATAGAGCTTGCCGCCGAGCACCGTGCGGATGGCCATCTTCAGTTCGTCGTGGCTGGCCTCCTTGAGTATGTAGCCGGTGGCGCCATTGCGCAGGGCGACCTGGATATATTCATCGGTCTTGTGCATGGTCACCACCAGGATCTTGACGTCCGGCATCCGCTTCTTGATCTCGCTGATGGCTTCCAGGCCGTTGCTGCCCGGCATCGACAAATCCATCAGTACCAGGGTCGGGTTCAGGGCGCAGGCCAGCCGGACGATGTCCTTGCCGTTCTCGGCTTCGGCGACGATCTCGATATCGGTTTCGGCCGACAGCAGGGCCCGTAGCCCGGCCCGGAACAAGGCGTGATCTTCAGCGATAAGAATCGTGTGCTTGATTGTCATCGGTGTGTCCTCCCTAGTCTTATCGAGCAAGTTTAGTAAAACCTTGCCGCTAAGAACCCCCTTTTCTCAGTTTGCTCAGCGAAGCCCGGCGCTAGATTACACCGAAATATTTATCCGTTATTGGTGAATTGGGCGGGCGGCCATTCCTGCCGGCATGAGCGAGGCGTCGGCTGCTCCGCAAAAACACCCGGTAGTCGGGCCGGTTATGCGCTGCGGGCCGAGTTCCGCGGCATTGACCGCGATTCGAGCTAACAGTGCTCGGCTCAGTGGGTAACGGCGTGCTTCGCAATTCTGGGGAATGGCCGCAAAAAATGGGGGGCTTCCCCGCTCGTCGCCCTCGCCAATCCGTTGGCCTTGGCCGGAAAATCGGTTACCGGTTGTTGGCACGCAGTATGCATCTCGCGCTGCAAGCACTTCCATCGACATTTCCCGCTGAACAAGAGTTTGCGATGGGTGAAGTGAACGTCAAAGGAGGAACCTAAAATGGGCCGCATACTGACCGAACAGGAACTGCAACTCGAAACCCGGGCTTTCGTCGGCACCGGCGGGACCAGCGCCAATAGCCGGAGCAGCGGTTTTCTTCCGGCTTTTCTGGACACCTGCACGCAGGCTGTCTACCTCTCCCGCTATTGCGATGGCCGGCCGGCGCCCTTTCATCTGATCGATGGTTTGCCCGATGCCGTCGTCTTGAGTCGTAGCGCCTCGGGCAAAGTCGAAGCGGTCAAGCCGGGCGTTGTTTCGGGCTTTGTTCTCGACGGGCAGTTTTATAGCCGCGAGGAATCGGCGAAGCGGGTTGCCGATAGGCGTTGACCGCCAATCGCCGTAGGAATTCCCCAGGCTTGGGGAAAGAGGATTTGTCGATTGAGGCCGGACGCGGCCGGCAGGTTCCGGCGGAGCCGGAAAAAGTCTTGTCGGTCAAACGCTTGGCGGAAATTCGAGCAACCCGGAGCGGGTGCAACTGATGGCACGCTTGCTGCATTAGCTTGCCTACGGTGGTGCCAATTCTGGCGGGATGGAGAGGGCGATAGGACAACAGGGGGAGAGGATCATGCGGAAAGCTTGTGCCGGAGAAATTTGCGAACATCGGCACCGGCCGACATGGCCGCTCCACCACTTGTTTGTCGATGGCCGCTGGCCGGTTGCCCGGCGAGGCGCCACGGCGCTGGCGGCGCCGATCACCCCGCGTGTCGTCCCGGTGCCGAGCCCCGCCCCCATTTCTGTGTCTCCTCCCCACGTGCCGCGGGCGATTTCCCCCGCTCAGCTCCCGGCCTTCCGGTCGATGCCCCTGGTCAAGGAAGCGCACGCTCCGGCAGCGCTCTGCAGGGCCGGCTTGTCCACTTCTCCGCCGCTATGGCCGGCGCCGGGCACGGTGTTCGTGAAATCGGGGCGGGCGAGTTGGGGGCGTTCTGAGCAGGCAATAATTCTGTTGCAATGAAGTAGCCATTGGCGTTTTAGCTGGCACGAGAGGTGCATGTGGGAATTCGTAACACGCAATTTTTGTTTTATCCGCTCCGGCGGTTTCAATATTTTGAAGGGATGTCGAAATGCCTCCACCTCCGAATATTCTGATTGTCGAAGATGAGCGGGTCCTGGCCGAAAACATCATGGAATTTCTCGGGCGCCGGGTACCCAACGTGCGTCTGGTATCCGATGGCGAACATGCGGTCGAAATGCTGAATCACTTTTCGCCAGATGCCATTGTTATGGATTATCGACTGCCCGGGATGAATGGTTTGGATACCTATAGCGAGATGCTCCGCCGCAACCCGAAGAAAATTGATTGCGTAATGATTACCGGCGATCCGGCGGAGGATTTGGCGCAAAGCGCCAGTGATCGGGGCATCCGGCACGTATTGTCCAAACCCTTCAGTTTTGCCGAGTTGCTGGAAAGCCTGGAGCCACCGGTGGCGGGCAGTACGCCGGAAAGTGGAGTAACTAGAAGCACGGCGCCAAAGGAGAATAAAAAATGATCCACCTTCAAAAAACCACGCTCTGGCTGGCGGTCTTATTTGCCATGACCGGTACCGCCTGCGTCATGCTCTTCCTGCTACAGCAGACCACCGACGGGCGGCTATTGTTCAAAGCGGCGCTGGCGGCGCTGCTCAGCATCGTTTCGCTGGGCCTCGGGGTATTCCTGATTGCCTCACCGATTTCCAGGCCGGCGCGGGATTACTCCGGGGCGACTCGGGCGCGCAGCCTGCTCGAACAATTTACCCATCGCCAACAGATCATTGGCCAACGCCTGAATATTGATCCGCCGCATTTTTGCACCCTGGCCAAGGCGCCATGCACCTCCTGGTCGTTTTGCGGTTCCGTTCCCGAGACCCCCTCGACGGCGGGCCGGGAGCCGGATGCCAGCGACCCGTCGCCGTCCATGCCGATTGTTCACCGCAATCCCCCGGCGTTGTCCTGTCTGGCGCTTTCCCCGGGGGCCGACACCGCTGGCTTGCCGCCGCCAAGCGACCCGACTAGGGCCGCCGGCTAGCTGACAGGAGAATTGCCATGCAACGCTATCTGCTTTCCTTGGCTTTGATTTCCATGGCCAGCGCCGCCAACGCTTCCTGCGGTTCCGCCTTTTGCTCGGTGAATACCCACTGGGACACCCAGGGACTGTCGAGCAGCGAGGGGCTGCGCCTCGACCTGCGTTACTCCTACGCCAGGGCCAACCAGTTGCGGGCCGGAGCGTCGCGCCTCAGCCCCGAGGCGCCGGGCAACAGTGGGGCCGAAATCGAAGACCGGCGGACCGTCAATCAACTGCTCAACATCGATGCCGACTATGCCATCAACGGGCGCTGGAACATTGCCCTGGGCATCCCGCTGGTCAGGCGCGACCATAGCCATACCTTCGATCCCCTGGTCGGCGACGCGTTCCCCCAACAGGCCAAATTCACCGAACTCGGCGATCTGCGTATCGTCGGCAAATACAAGCTGGCTGCGGGCGGGATGGAGGCGGGGAGCGGTTTGCGTTGTGGCCTGAAGCTGCCGAGCGGGGCCATCAACAAGACGATGAGCCCGCCCGATCCGGCCGATCCGGGCCAGCCTTATGCGCTGGAGCGCTCGAGCCAGCCGGGCAGTGGCAGCACCGACGCGATTCTCGGGGCCTATTATTTCCGCAATTATCCGGAGCGCGACTGGGGGTGGTTTGTCAGCGCCCAGTTCCAGTCACCATTGGCCATTCGCGATCATTATCGGCCGGGCAGTGAAGTGGCGCTCGATCTGGGCTTGCACTACGCACTCGGTCCCTCCTGGAATGCGCTGCTCCAGCTCAACGGCCAGTACCGGGGGCGCGACACGGGGCGCAACGCCAATGTCGCATCCGGTGGCTATGCCTGGTATTTGAGCCCCGGCCTGAGCTACGCGCTGTCAATGCAAACCGAGATTTACGGCGTCTGGCAAATGGCCGTCCGGCAGTACGTCAATACCGATCCGGCCGAGGCGGGATCCGGCCAATTGACTGCCCCCTGGTCGCTGGCGCTGGGCATTAGCCAGCGCTTTTAGGGGCCGGAGCGACTCTCTTCTGTGGGCAGGAAGAGAGCTCCGGCTTTGGCGACAACGAGGCGAACAAAACTGGGGGATTACGGGGCGGCAAACCCAGCTTTGGGTATAAGTTCCCCATCTCCCGTGCCCCGGATCAGCCAATTTTCCCCCCGCGTATATTCAAAATCCCCTCGCCGAAGTCCATTGGCTGCGACATTTTGTCGCATCTGCCGTTTCAAAGACCATACCCACAGCGTTGGCATAGATGCTGCTGATAGTGCTCCGTACCGATCGTCCAGGCGTCTTTTTCCTGCTCGCGGTCTAGGGTTCCGAATGGTTTTAGGCACTCATTGGTGCGAAAGATAAGTCTCACGGTCAAGGGCATTCGTGAAAGGGATAGAAAAATGAACTCACATGAAAAACTGATTCAGCGGACCATGGATCTGCAACGGGAAATCACCAGGGAAGGTCTGACCCGCCGTGATTTGCTGAAGATGGGCATGCTCAGTCTGAGCAGCGGCTTGCTGCTGCCGATTCCCGGTCTGAGTCTGCGCGCGGCCAGGGCTGACGCGATCTGTCCGGAACCGGGCAAGGATCTGTTCAGTCCGCCGACCCGGCCGTGGACGGTCGAGTTGCCGCGTCTGGTCGAGAAGCAGGTGGTCCCCGGCAACGATCCGTCAAGTTGTGATGTCGGCTATGGTGGCGCGCTGCCCGGCCCGGGCGTGCCGGTCGGTACGATGACCGGCGGCGATTCGAAATTCCGCTGTTGTGAGGAGTTCCCGGAACTGCACAATGCCACACCCTACGCCGAACTTGATCACCAGGCCTGGGGTAAGGGGGGGCGGTTGGGCAATTTCGCGCCGCAAAAATTCTACGAAATGCGCGCCAAGCAATTCAACCACGTCTGGCATCCCGACCTGCCCGCCGGCAATAGCGGGCAGCCGGCCTGGGGCTTCGATTCGGTGGTGCCCGGCCCGATGTTCCGGACGCGCTATGGCGAGCCGCATTTCGTGCGTATCCATAACGATCTGCCGGCGCAGAACCTGGGCTTCGGCATCAACCAGATCAGCACCCACATGCACAACCTGCATTCGCCGTCGGAGAGCGACGGCAACCCGCTGTTCGTCAATTACTCCGGGCACTATTACGACTACCACTATCCGAACGTCTATGCCGGGGTGAACCAGTACGGCGGGATCGGCAATCCGAACGAAGCGCTCGGCACCTTGTGGTATCACGACCACAAGCTCGATTTCACGTCGCAGAACGTCTATGCCGGCCTAGCCGGGATGAACTGTATCTACGACGCGCACGGCATCTACGCCGACCCCAACATGGGCGACTACGGCGATGAGACCAAGGGCTGGCGGCTGCCCTGCGGCGACAACTACGAGTTCGATGTCGGTCTGGTTTTCCATGATCGGCAATTCGATCCGAACGGCGTCGATTTCTTCCCGCTGACCTGCCTCGATGGCGCCATCGGCGACAAGATGACGGTCAATGGCAAGATTCAGCCGTTCATGCCGGTCAAGCGCCGCAAGTACCGTTTCCGGATGCTCAACATGGGGCCATCGCGTTCCTACGACTGGTTCCTCAGCAACGGTGCTTCCTTCGTCGTCATCGCCAACGACGGCAACTTGCTGCCCGCCCCGGTGGTGGTCAAGAATTTCAAGCAGACCGTCGCCGAACGTTTCGACGTCATCATGGATTTCTCGCTCTATCCCGCCGGGACGCAGATCGTCCTGGTCAACCGGGCCGAACAGAAGAGCGGACGCGGCCCCACCGGCAACCTGATCAGCCCGGGATTCCAGGTCCTGAAATTCGTCGTTACCTCGGATGCCTTCGGAGTCGACGAGAGCCGGATTCCGGCCAAGCTGCGGCCGCTGCCGGACATCAAACAGCCCATTTCGCGCAGTCGTTCCTGGGAGTTCAAGCGGAACGGCGGCGAGTGGACGGTGAATGGTCTGCCGTACAACCGCAATGTGATCAGCGCGGAAATCCCGGAAGGGTCGGCTGAGCGGTGGACGATCATCAACGGTGGCGGATCGTGGCAACACCCGGTGCATATTCATTACGAAGAGCATCGCATGCTGACCTACAACCGGCGGACGCTGCCGCCGATCGAAGGCGGACGCAAAGATGTGATCCGTCTCGATGCCAATGCCACGGCCGAAATCTACATGCGCTTCCGCGACTTCAAGGGCATCTACCCGATGCACTGCCATAACGTGGTGCACGAGGACCACGCCATGATGGTGATGTGGAAAATCGTCTGAGCCGAGCCCCCGGAGAGTCATTGGTTTGCGCTCTCCGGGCTCCGTCCTTCGTCCTTCAACGCGGAGAATGATCATGGATCGCAGAAGTTTTCTCGGCCTCGGCCTGGCCGCCCCGGCCCTTTCCGTACCGGGCCGGAGCCTGGCCGCAACGGAGCGACCGCGCTCGCGCGCCGCCCAAGCCGGCTACCTGCCGAACATCCCTTTGCTGGCGCACACCGGCGAGCGCTTTCGCTTCTACGACGACCTGATCCGTGAGCGCACCGTGCTTTTCAATTTCTTCCTGGTCAGTTGCTCGGAAGGCCGTTGTCCGCTGGCCACGGCAAAGCTGCGGGCGGTGCAGGATTTGCTTGGCGAGCGGATGGGGCGCGATGTTTTCTTTTATTCCATCAGTTTGCAGCCGGAGGTCGATACCCGGCAGGTGCTGAAAGAATACGCCGAGGCTTTCGACGTCAAGCCGGGCTGGTTGTTCCTGACCGGCAAAAAAGCCGATATCGAGCTGCTGCGGCGCAGCCAGGGCTTTGTCGATAACGATCCGGAGCGCGACAAGGATCTGAGCAATCACGTCGGGATGGCACGCTACGGCAACGATCGCCTCGAACGCTGGGGGGCGGTTTCGGTGAACAGCGAGGCGGAAAACATCGCCAGCACCTTCAAGTGGCTGACCAGTTGAGGGTGAGCCCTCCGCGCTATGGCCTGGGGAACGATCATGAAGACTCGGGAAAAACTGATCGAGAAGACGATCGATCTGCATCGGCAAATTGTCAGCGAGAGACTAAGCCGTCGCGACTTGTTGAAAATGGGTTTGCTGGGGGCGGGTAGCGGTCTGTTGTTGCCGATTTCCGGCTTGAGTCTGCGGGCCGTCTGGGCGAGCGACAGTTGTCCGCAACCGGGCAAGGATCTGAGCAGCCCGCCGACCCGACCATGGCTCGAAGAAATGCCCCGGCTGCCGGAGAAAAAAACGGTGCCGGACAACGATCCGGCGGCGATCAGCCGCGGCGACGGCGGTGGGCCACCCGGTCCCGACCCGGTCGGTACCCTGCGCGGTGGCGACTCCAAGGTTCTGCTCCGCCACAATTTCCCGGAACTGTTCCGGCCCTATCCGGCCGGTGCGACGCCGCTGGCCTTTTCCCACCAGGCCTGGAGCAAGTACCCGCCGCAGCAATGGTATGAAATGCGGGTCAGGCAATTCAATCACGTCTGGCATCGCGATCTGCCCGCCGGCAACGGCGGCCAACCGGCCTGGGGCTTCGACGGCCAGTTTCCGGGGCCGATGTTGCGGACCCACTATGGGGTAGCGCATTTCTTGCGGGTGCATAACGACCTGCCGGCGCGCAACCTGGGTTTTGGCATCAACCAGATCAGCACGCATCTGCACAATGCCCATACGCCGGCGGAAAGCGATGGCCACCCCCTGTTCACCAACTATCCCGGGCATTACTACGACTATCACTACCCCAATGTCTGCGCCGGCGCCACGCACGATGGCGGCTACGGCGATGCCAGCGAGGCGCTGGGTAGCATGTTCTACCACGACCACCAACTCGATTTCACGGCGCAGAACGTCTACGCCGGCCTGGCCGGCATGCACTGCATCTACGATGCGCTGGATGCCGGCGATCCCGATGAAAGCGCCGGGCTGCGCCTGCCCTGCGGCGAAAATTTCGAATTCGATGTCGGCCTGGTCTTTCACGACCGGCAGTTCGACCCGCAGGGCCAAGACTTCTTCCCGCTGACCTGTCTCGACGGGGCGATCGGCGACAAGATGACGGTCAATGGCAAGATCCAGCCGTTCTTCCCGGTCAAGCGCCGCAAGTATCGTTTCCGCCTGGTCAATCTCGGGCCTTCCCGGCTGTACCGCTGGTTCCTGCGCGACGAGACGGCGCGCCGCTATCTTCCCTTCACGGTCATCGCCAATGACGGCAACCTGTTGCCGGCACCGCTCCAGGCGGCCAGCCTGGCCCAGGATGTCGGCGAGCGCTTCGACATCGTCGTCGATTTTGCCGGCTATCAGCCGGGGCAGGAACTTGTCCTGTACAACCGCGCCGAGCAGGTGAGCGGCCGGGGGCCGACCGGGAGTCTGCTCAGTCCGGGCTTTGCCGTTCTCAAGTTCATCGTCGATTCGGCGACGGTCGCCGACCACAGCGAGGTCCCGGCCAAGCTACGCCCTTTGCCGGCCGGCAGCCCGCCGGCTGCGGCCTGGCGGCGCTGGGAGTTCGGGCGCAGCGGCGGCGAGTGGGTGGTCAACGGCGAGCCCTATAGCCGTAACCTGATCCAGGCGACGATGGCCGAAGGCGCGGCCGAGCAATGGGCCTTGATCAACAAGGGCGGATCCTGGACGCACCCGATCCACGCCCATTTGGAGGAGGTCCGTCTCCTCAGTTTCAACCGTGCCCCACCCCCGCCGCTGCTGGCCGGGCGCAAGGACATGATCAGTCTGGGGCCGAACGCCGAGGCGGAGATTTATCTGCGTTTCCGTGACTTCAAGGGGCAATACGTCATGCACTGTCATAACGTCGTGCATGAGGACCACGCCATGATGATCAACTTTAAAGTCGTCTGAGGCGGTGGGCTGGGAAATGCCATGAACCGACTTCGACAGCTTGCCGGCGCCTCGCTCCTTTATTGGTTGGCGCTGACGGTGGGGGCGGCAGCCCCGGGCTGGGCAGCCGGGGAGTCTGGCGCGACGTCGGTTGGCGAGCCGACGAGCGAAACACTGGCGGCTACGGCCGAGAGCTTGGCGGAGGTGTCCAATAAAAATCGGAGCGAGGTGGCGGCGCTCTTTGCCCGAGCTAACGATGCCTTGGCGCAACGCGACTATGGCGCTGCCGAGCAGGCTTTCCGGCGGGCTGCCGAGTCCGGTTATGCGCCGGCGCAATCGGCCCTGGCCGGCCTCTATCTGAGCGGCAAGAACGGCGCGGCCAAGCCGGAAGCGGCGCTCAAGTGGTATCGGCGGGCGGTCGAACAGGGCGACGCCGAGGGGCAAACCGGGCTCGGCTTGATGTATGCCCGGGGCCAGGAGGTCGAACGAGACGATGAACTGGCCGCCCGCTTGCTGTACCAGGCGGCAGAACAGGGCAATCCGCTGGCGCAAAGCAGTCTGGGTATGCTCTATCGGCTCGGTCGGGGCGTGGAGGGGGATGCAAGTATCGCCGCCGAGTGGTTCCGGCTGGCCGCCATCCAGGGCGAGATTGGCGCCCAGAACGAGATCGCCGCCGCCTTCCGCGACGGACAGGGGGTCGAGGCGGATGCGCAGGAAGCCGCCTGGTGGTACCGGCAGGCCGCCGAGAAGGGCGATTCCGAGGCGCAGGCCAATCTCGGCGTGATGTACCGACAGGGGCTGGGCGTCCATCAGGACGAGAACGAGGCCGTACACTGGTTCCGCCAGGCCGCCGAACGGGGGAATGCCCTGGCCCAGTACCAGTTGGGTATCAGCTACAGCGAGGGGCTGGGTCTCGAGGTCGATCCGGAAGAAGGCAGAAAGTGGCTGGAGGCGGCAGCCAGCCAGGGGCAGCACGAAGCGCAGGAATATTTGCGGAGCGGCGTTCGTTAGGTGGGTTTAATCCAACAGGCAAGGAGAAATACCATGCGTCGTACATTCGTCGCGCTATGCGCCGCCCTACTCGTCGCCCCGCCGCTGCAGGCGGCGGGCGATCTGACGGCCTTGCTCGGGATCCAGGAGGAGTGTGTCGAGGTCGGCGCGATATCCTTCGGTGCTCACGGTCGCTGGGCGGATTGCCAGGTGAGCCGGGGGCGCTGGGTGTCCACCATCGATCTGGTCGATATGTACCAGGCCCAGTACTGCCTGGGCGATGGTGGCGAAACCTGTCAGCAGCGGGCGCTGCTGCTTTTCGGCAATCGCGCCTACACGCCGACCGCCCGACTGATGCTGCAGCGCCTCGATCCGGGCGGCGCCGAATACGACGATCCGCAGGTCGTGGTCAATGAGTACGGGCGCATCCTGACCGTGACGGCCCGCCTGCCCGACGGGACGAGAAGCAGCGATTACTACCTCTGGCAGTCCGGGCAGTGGCTTCGCCTCGATGCCAGGCACTGGCTGCAAGACTTCGTCAAGGGCCTGCCGGCCGGCGTCCGGGTGGGTGAGGTGGAGTTGCCCGATATCGATACGATGAGTGCCAAGGTCACCTTGTACCGCCCGGGAAATGCCGATTGTTGTCGCGACGGCGAGGTCGCCACGGTCGCTCTCGGCCTGCGGCAGCAACGCTTTTCGCTCAAAAAGCCGGGGATCGGGAAAACGCGCCACTAACTACGGGGATTCGGGCGATTTCGCGGGCCTTGTGCGGGGCCGCAGGGGCGCCCCCGAATCGCGCAAAAGGCAGGGCTGGCGGCGGATTTGGTGGGTTTGTGGGATATATTCCCGCGTAATCGCTGGTGTCGGGTTTACCCGCAACGAAAATACAGGGTTCACTGTATTAGGGTTTGGGTCAACGGGAGTCTATTCTGCTCCCATCGATGTGACGACTGGCGGCAGAGTAGGGTTTGTGGAGTGCCGCCCAATCGTTGGGAACGTTTCCCACAACGTGGGCGACATTAGGGGTAATTCGTCATTTGTACCAGATGCAGAAACCATATGTTTCTGGTATCGGGGAGTGTCTTATGTATCAGAAACTACGTTTGGTTTTTGGACGCTGGCTTCCCTACGGGGATTTCGAGGATAAATCGAAAGTTGTCGCGGCACAGGGGCCGCGACCGTTCAATCTGTTGCGCTGGTTTTCCTTGCTCAGTTTCGCCCTGGTGGCCGTGATCAGTGTCGGATTCGCGTCGACGCTGACGCATTTCCTGACCCGGGAAATCCTGCAGCGCGACGCCTTGTTAACGACTCAGTTCGTCCACAGCATCGTTACCGTCCAGAATCAGCAGGCACGCCTGGGGCGCAGCTTCACCCTGGGGGGGATACTCGATGAGCGTGTCAATGTCGCCACGTTGGGGATTGACCCGCGGGAAGCGGCGTCGGTGCGCAGCCAGTTCTACGACCATATCAAGTTGCTGCCGGACGTGCTGCTGGCCAATGTTTTTGCTGCCGATCGAAAAATTATCTGGTCGACCAACCCAGCCCTGATCGGCAAGTTTGATACGAACAACGACGAACTGGAAGATGCCATCAAAGCGCGGAGCATGGTGGCCACCAATTATCTCGACCAGGAAAATCACGGCGAAAAGCAACACAAGGACGAGCAGTTTTTCGCCGCCGAGCCGAAGAAATTCTTTGTCGAAACCTACATGCCCCTGTTGAATGGCGGGGGCGACGTGCTGGCCGTCGTCGAAATCTACAAGGAGCCGGAGTCCCTGCTCGATGCCGTTAAACGTTGCCGCCAGTTAGTCTGGGCGTGTACCGCGCTGGGCATGATCTTTCTCTATCTGGCGATGTTCTGGATCATCCGGCGGGCCGACCGGACGCTGGACGATCAGCAACGGCAGATCCTGGAATCGGAAACCTTGTGCGTGGTCGGCGAAATGTCGGCCTCGGTCGCGCACGGCATCCGGAATCCGCTGGCCTCCATCCGTTCGAGCGCCGAACTGGCACTTGAGGGCGACCTCAAGTCGGTGCAGAAAAACGCCAACGACATCATTTCGCAGGTCGACCGCCTGAGCAAGTGGGTGCGCGACCTGTTGGTCTTTTCGCGGCCGGTCGCCGGAGAAAACCAGGTCATGGACGTGCTCGCCCTGATCGAAGATTGCCTGCCGAATTTTGCCGCGCAACTGGAAAAAAACGGTATCAATTGCTCCGTCATTCGCCCGTCCGGCACTGTGCCGCGGGTCAAGGGCAATCGCTCGCTGGCGACGCAGGCGCTGGCCAGCGTCATTTCCAATGCGATCGAGGCGATGCCGGGCGGCGGTTGCCTGAAAGTGGAATTGCAGGTCGCGGAAAGGGAACACTTGGTCAGCCTGGTGGTTTCCGACACCGGCATCGGCATGTCGGAAACCCAGATGGATCTGGTCTTCAAACCTTTTTACACCACCAAGCGCAATGGCCTGGGGCTGGGCATGGCGCTCGTCAAACGCATCATGGAACGTTTTGGCGGCGCCATTCGTCTACATAGCGGCGAAGGCAAGGGGACCCGTGTCAGCCTGATTTTCAACTCCGATTGATGCCATGACCCATTCTATTCTGATCGTCGAGGACGACGAGATGCTGGCCGACAACATCCGTCTCTATCTCGAACGCAACCATTGGGAAGTCGAGGTCGCGCACAGTGCCGAGGCCGGACTGAAGCTGCTCGAGAGCACCCACCCGGATGTCGTGCTGACCGACCACATGCTGCCGGGCAAGACCGGCGTGCAGTTGATCGCCGGCGCCCTGGCGATCAATCCGCAGATCAAGATCGTCATGATGACCGGCGAGGGCAGCGTCCAGGTTGCCGTCGATGCGATGAAGGCCGGGGCCTGCGACTATCTTTCGAAGCCGGTGTCGCTGGCCGAGCTGAAGCTGGTCCTCGAGAAAGCGCTCGATCAGGCACATATGGAAAACACCTTGTCGGTGTTCCAGAGGAAGCAGTCGCGCGGCATGTCGATGGCGTCGATCATCGGCAATTCGCCGGCCATGCAGAACCTCAAGGCCAAGGCGCAGCAGGTGCTGGCGGCGGAACGACGGATCAGCGACGGCGATCTGCCGGCCATCCTGATTACCGGCGAAACCGGCTCGGGCAAGGAAATGCTGGCGCGGGCGCTGCATTTCGACGGGGTGCGCTGCGACCGACCGTTCATCGAACTGAATTGCGCCTCACTGCCGGCCAATCTGCTGGAGGCCGAACTTTTCGGCCATGAGCGCGGGGCCTTCACCGATGCCAAGGATAGGCGCATCGGTCTGGCCGAAGCGGCGGATGGCGGGACGCTGTTTCTCGACGAAATCGGCGAAATCGATCTGTCGATCCAGGCCAAGCTCTTGAAGCTGCTGGAAGAGAAAACCCTGCGCCGCATCGGCAGCGTGCGCGAGCACAAGGTGAATATCCGCATCATCAGCGCCACCAACCGCGATCTGGAAAAAATGATCCGCGAGGGCAGTTTCCGCAGCGACCTGTTTTTCCGCCTGCGGGTCATTACCCTGACCATGCCGCCGTTGCGCACGACCGGCGACGACATCCTGAACCTGGCCAATTTCTACCTGCAATTGCATTCGCGGCGCTACGGCAAGAAAAACCTGCGTTTTTCGGCCGAGGCCGAAGAGATGATGCAGTGTTACGGCTGGCCGGGCAATGTCCGCGAAATGAAAAACATGCTGGAGCAGACCGTATTGCTGGCCGACGGCGAAGTGATCGGCTCCGATCAACTGGCCATCTGCCCCGGCTTGCTCCGCGAGCCGAGCGAAGTGCGTTACCCAGCGTCCGCCAATTCGGCGCCAGCCGTGCGCAGCACGGGCCGGGTCTCCGATGTCGAACGTGACCTGGTCTTGAAAACTCTCGAAAAGACCGACTGGAACGTTTCGAAATCGGCCAAGCTGCTCGGCTTGTCACGTGACATGCTGCGCTACCGGATCGAGAAGTATCAATTTGTTGCCCCCCAGGAGTGAGGGTGTGGCACCTTGCCGATGTTTCCGAAAGTAGATCGGCCAAGGTCGAGCGGCATTTTTCCCCGCCGGCAGATGCCTTGAGCCGAGGTTGAATGGGACAGGGCGGCCGCATCCTTGTCGTCGATGATGATCCGGGGATGTTGCATCTCATCGGCTTACGCCTGGCCAGCGCCGGTTATCAGGTCACTACGGCCGAGTCGGGCGAGGCGGCCTTGCTCGGCTTTCGCGAGCATCTGCCGCAACTGGTGATCACCGATCTGTACATGAGGGGCATGGACGGGCTGGCCCTGCTCGATCATCTGCAGGCCGCGGCGCCCAGTGTGCCGGTGATCATGCTGACCGCCCACGGCTCGATTCCGGATGCGATCAGCGCAACGCAACGCGGCGTCTTCGGCTTTCTCACCAAGCCGTTTGACGGCCAGGAATTGCTGCAACGGGTGGGTGAGGCGATCCGCCTTTCGCCCCTGCTTAATCCCGAACACGTCTCCGCGCAGTGGCGCAAGGAGGTGGTCAGCGTTAGCGTGCGCATGGAGGAAGCGCTACGCCAGGCCCTGCGCATCAGCCTGGAAGGCAAGGCCGCCCTGCTGGTCGGTCCGGGCGGCTCGGGCAAGGCGACGCTGGTCCGCGCCATCCAGCGGGCCGGCGCGCGCTCGGCCGGGCCGCTGGTGCATCTGCTCGCGGCGGACTACCCGCCGTCCGTCCAGGAGGCTATGCTGTCGCCGCATGATGCCGAGGGGGTCTGGCAGCGGGCAGCGGGGGGCTTGGTGTACCTGGCCGAGGTGGGGGCCTTGTCGCCGGCCGCCCAGGCTCGCCTGTTTGCCGTACTGCTGGCGCAAATGCAGGCGAGCGATCCCTTATACCGGCTGGGTCAGGCGAGTCAGCCGGAGGCGGTGCCTGACGTCCAGATCATCGCCTCGACCCCCCGCTCGCTCGAGGCGGCCGTCGCCGACGGGCGTTTCCGTCGCGACCTGTATTATTTGTTGAGTAAAGTCAGCCTGCAGGTGCCGTCGCTGAGCGAACGCCCGGAAGATATTGCGGTTCTCGGCCAGCATTTTCTTGCCGCGATCCGGCCCGAACTCGGCCTCCGTCTGGCGCCGGGGGCGCTGCAGGCGTTGCAGGCGGCGCGCTGGCCGGACAACGTCCGGCAACTCCGCCTGGTGCTCGAACAGGCCGCGGCGACCAGCCTGACGCCGGTGCTCACCGAGACGGCCGTGCGCCGGGTCATTCGTCAATATGCGGCGGAAAGCCTGGCTGGCTTTGACGATGCGCGGCGTGATTTCGAGCGCGATTATCTGATTCGTCTATTGCAAACGACGGCCGGCAATGTGACGCATGCGGCCCGGATCGCCCGCCGTAACCGGACGGAGTTTTATAAACTGTTGGCCAGACACGGCCTGGATCCGGTCGATTTCAAGTAGGGGCGGCGCTTGCCCGGTGCCCCTCTCGACAGGCGAGGCGAGCAGCTTACTTTGCGCCAGGGCGATGCGGCCGGTATAGTCATCTCTTTGGACGGCCGGGGGGCGGCAAGTCAAATCGGATCAAATCAACCTGGAACATGCAATTAAACCGCGGAGACGCCGAGGAAAAACAAGACTTGCCCGGACTGTTCGGCACGCCTTCCGGGTGAGCCCCGTCAGCCAGGCTCGCGACATATTTTGTGATTTCCTCTGCTCCTCGGCGACTCTGCGGTAAGGTTTCTAAAATAACGGCAAGGAATTCGCAATGGGAGAGGTAATGCTGGCCTTGATGCGCACGCTGGGAAGCTTGCGCCACGGTCGGGTGTGGGGCTACGTGCTGGCGCCGGCCCTTTTTTCGTTGGTCCTGTGGGTGGCTCTCGCCATCTGGGGGTTGGGCAGGTTGGTCGACTGGCTGCTCGGTCATCCGCCGATGACCCTGCTGATCGGCTGGGGCGTCGCCTGGCTGGCCCATATCCTGGCTTACCTGGGCGGCTGGATGGCGATCTTCGCCTGCGCCTACCTGACCACTTCGCTGCTCGCGGCGCTGATTGTCATGCCGCTGCTGCTCAAACATTTGTCGGCGACCGAGTATCGCGACGTTGCGCCGATGGGCAAGGACAGTTTTGCAGCGGCCGCCGGCAACAGCCTGTGGGCTTCGTTGCTGTTCATTGCCGGCTGGCTGCTGACCCTGCCGCTGTGGATCATTCCTGGCCTTTCCCTGATTCTGCCGCTGCTCTTGATGGCCTGGCTCAACCGCCGTACCTTTGCCTACGATGCGCTGTCGCTGCATGCGACCGCCGAAGAATGGCGCGCCATCCGCCGCCAGCACGGCTCGCCGCTGTTTGTGCTGGGCTTGACCATGGCGCTGTTCGCCCATCTTCCCGTCCTCGGTTTGCTGGTGCCGGCGCTGGCCGCCTTGTCCTTTGTCCATTTCGGTCTGGAGGCCCTACGTCGAGCACGCCGCGGGGCCGTCGTCAGTATTGAGGGAGAACGTCTATGAGTCGTATCTTTGGCGCCGTCATCATCGGCGACGAAATTTTGTCCGGCAAGCGCCAGGATAAGCACTTTGCCAAAATTGCTAGCCTCCTGGCCGAGCGCGGTCTGCGCCTGTCCTGGGTAGACTATCTGGGCGATGATCGCGCCCGGCTGGCCGCCACTTTCCGGCGCACGATGGCGGCCGGCGACGTGGTGTTTTCCTGTGGTGGCATCGGTAATACGCCGGATGACCATACCCGCCAGGCCGCCGCCGCGGCGCTTGGCGTCGGGCTGGAGTTGCATCCGGCCGGCTTGGCCGAGTTGCAGGTGCGTTTCAAGGGCGAGGAAATCAGCGCCCAGCGCCAGCAACTGGTGACCTTCCCGGCCGGCGTGCAGATCGTGCCCAATCCTTTCAATCGCATTCCCGGCTTCATGGTTCGGGACCACTACTTCGTGCCCGGTTTCCCGCAAATGGCCCATCCGATGATCGAGTGGGCGCTGGATACGTTTTACCGGGAGCAGTTCCGGCCGGTCGACGGCATCGTCGAAAAGGCATTTCTGCTGACCGGGCCGAACGCTTACGAAAGCGCCCTGCTCGACCTGATGGAACATATCGTCGCCCGCTATCCGACGCTGCGGCTGTTTTCCTTACCCTCCCTGCAGGGCCAGGAACGCCGGCACCTGGAACTGGGGGTGGAAGGCGAGCCAGCCTTGGTCGAACAAGCGATGGAGGAAATTCGGCAGGCGGTCGAGGGGCGGGGAATCACCTGGTGCTGGCGCCCCTGAGAAAGGCTCGGTAAACGCAAGAAACCCGGCAACGGCCGGGTTTCTGGTGTGCTCGGGCGCTGTTTACTTGGCGCTCTTCTTGGCTGCGGCCGCCGTTGCGCTGACGGCTTTGCCGCTCGCCTTGGTGGCGGTTTCAACATTGGTTTCGGCGATGTCGGAGAGTTGCTTGGCCATCGAGGTCATGCTGTCGAAAGCCTTGCTCGACGCACCGAGCATGGACTTCATGGTGGCGGCGAAGACGTCGCCGCCCAGTGGGGCGCTGGCGGTCGCCTGGTCGACGGCGCTGGCGGCATTTTTGGTGAAGATGCTGTACTGCGCTTCCATGACCGAGGTGATTTCCTTCTGCATGTCGGTCACCAGGTCGTAGACGCTGCGCGAATAATCGGCGAACTTTTCGACGCCGGGCGTCGCCAGTTCGCTGTTCAGCTTGGCGAGTTGACTGGCATCCTTGGCGGCCAGCAGTTGCTTGGCATTGGCCACGGTGTTGTTGAACAATTCGCGGGAGGCGGCCAGGTTGATCGCGGTCAGTCGCTCGACGCCGTTGAAGGCGGTACGCAGCAGGGCGGTCATGACTTCAACGTTGGCTTTCTGGGCGGCGGCCAGTTGTTCGAGATTCGGGTTGCTCATCATCTTCTCCAGTTTGGAATGGCGGCTATGGATGCGACAAAGCCCCCGCCCGGAGGCGGGGGCTTTTACGAATTGCTTACTTGCTCTTCTTGCCGGCAGCGGCGGAAGCGCCAACGGCCTTGACCGTGGCGTTGGTGGCGGCAGCAACGTTGGCTTCGGTGATTTCAGCAACTTGCTTGGCGGCCTTGTTCAGGTTGTCGAAAGCGGAGTTGGCGGCGGCAATGGCCGACTTGACGGCGGCAACGGCGACATCAGAACCGGCCGGAGCGGACTTGGCGGCCTTGTCGAGGAGGTCGGCGACTTGCTTCTGGAAACCGCCGAATTGGCCTTCCAGGGTCTTCGACAGCTCTTCTTGGGCTTGGGCGGAGATTTCATACACCGAACGGGAATAGGCAACGGCCTTTTCGACATTCGGCTGGGCCAGGGAAGCCTGGATGGAGAGGGCTTCTTGCACGTCCTTGGCGCCGAGCAGGGCCTTGGTGCCGGAGACGCCATCTTCCAGGATGGAGCGGGCGGCGTTCAGGTTCAGGGCGGCGATGCGCTCGGCCGAAGCGAGGGCGGTGTTGGCCAGCGAGAGCAGGGAATCGACGGCGGTCTTGTTGGCGGTGGTGAATTGTTCGGGGGTAGTGAAGTAGGTCATGGGTAGATCTCCTGGGAATGTTACGAACTTGGAAAACGGTGAAGTTGGTGACCGGTTGGTGAGCTCATGTTGCACTGCACCATGGAGCCAATTATAAGAGTGATTGGCGCGCTGTCAACAACTATTTTGTGCGGTGCAGCAATTTGTGAAAATAGCCACGAAATCAGACCGTTAGGCGATCGTTTCGGGCCGCCGGATGGGCGCTTGGCGGGCGCCTCGGCGGCGCCGTGCTAGTCGCGCTCGGGGGGCGCGATCAGGCCGCCGGAACCCTTCAGATCCAGGCCTTCGCCGCGGCTGCCGGCCGGGCCGACCGGCGTGCCCTTGCTTTTCGGCTGGATGGTGGCGCGAACGCGGGGCGGCGGCCCTTTCGGATCGCGGTTTTCGCCGGCGGTTACCAAGTATTTCTCGCTGACCGTGTCGTACCAGATGTAGTCGCCCTTGAGCTGGTCTTCGCCGTTCTTGACCCAGGCCCGGTGGAAGAGTTCGAGAACTTCACTGTTGGTGTCGTATTCGATACGTTCGGCTTCGCCGTCGATGTATTCCTCGCGTCCTTCGCGTTTCTGGCGGAATTTGGCGAGGCTGCCTTTGCCCCCGAAGGCGGTCCCTTTCTGGAAACCATAACGATCTTCGGTGACCACCACGCGGTCGGCCTTGAGAATCATGGTGCCCTTGATGAGCACGACATCGCCTTCGAGAATCTGGATTTTTTTGGCGTCGTCGATGGAAACCTTGTTGGCTTCAAGTTGCAGCGGTTTGTCGCGGTCGGCTCTTTCGGCAAAGGCGGCCGGGCTGGCGAGCAGGCAGAGGAAAAGGGTGGCGAGACGGAGTTTCATGGCTTAGCCCTGGGTCGGAAGTACAGGCCGGTCACCTGTGATTGCAGCACAAAGGTCGAGGTATTGTTATCAAGTTGCGCGCCGACGCCCTTGATCCAGGATGCGCCCTGGGTGATTTCGACCGGGCTGTTGGTGAACGCCAGGCCGGCTTCCGGCTGGGTAATCAGGTCGGGCATGCGGGCGACCATTTCCAGGCGATCCGGGGCGGCGGCCCGGGTGACGCTGACATTGTCCCAGAGAAATACGGTTTCCCCGCGCGCCGTTATCTTGGCGTGATCGCCGGTCAGGGTGACCGGCGGCGACTCGGGGCGATAAGCGATGAGGACGGGAGACTTGACTTCGGAGCTGTCGTCGTCCGGATAATGCACGAGGTAGGGGGCGGTCAGGCGATATTTGACATTGCCGTTGTTGTCAAAGCGGCGGACCGTGAAGTTTTCGGCATAGGCGTCCGGGTCATGGCGCAACTTGCCATTGGTCTTGGGCGGTTCCGGTTCGACGGTTCGTTGCAGCCAGAAACTGAGACCGGCCAGCAAGGCCAGTAGAACGATGGGGAACAGTTGGCTCGGCCAATGCTTCATGGCGCGTCGAGGTAGGGGGCGAAGGCCGCTGCCAGTTTGCCCTGGGCGGCGAGAATGAATTCGATGGCTTCGCGCACGGCACCCCGCCCGCCGGCCGCCTCGGTGATGGTATGGGCGTGCTGTTTGACGATCGGGCGGGCGTTGGCGGGGGCGATGGCCAGGCCGCAGCGGGTCATGGCCGGCAGGTCGATGACGTCATCGCCCATGAAGGCGCAGTCGTCCCACTCGAGACCAAGCTTTTCCAGCAGGTCGCCGACAGCGGCCCGCTTGTTGGCGACGCCCTGGTAGACATGTTCGATGCCGAGATCGGCGGCGCGGGCGGCGACCACGCCGGACGTCCGGCCGGTCACGATGGCCAGTTCGAATCCGGCGCGCTGCATGAATTTCAGGCCGAGGCCGTCCTGCACGTTGAAGGTCTTCAGTTCGCCGCCGTCGTCGGTGTAATGCAGGCCACCATCGGTCATCACACCATCGATATCGAAGGCGACGAGTTTGATACGGGCGGCGCGGGTGTTAGCGTCCATCAGATAACCTTGGCGGTGAACAGGTCGTGCATGTTGAGGGCGCCGACCAGCCGACCGTCGGCATCGACGACGAGGAGGGCGTTGATGCGCAGGCGTTCCATCATCTCGACGGCTTCGACGGCCAGGCGCTCGGGGCCGATGCTGCGTGGCGCCGGGTGCATGACCGAAGCGATCGTGCCCTGGCGCAGATCAAGGCGTTTTTCGAAGGCGCGGCGCAGGTCGCCGTCGGTGAAAATGCCGAGCGCCCGGTTCGCGCTATCGGTAATGGCGACCAGACCGAGGCCGCCGCGCGACATGGCGATGATGGCATCGCTGATGTCGGTTTCCGGTGCCACCCTCGGTAGCTGATCGCCGCCTCGCATGACGTCGCTGACATGGGTTAACAGGCGGCGACCGAGCGAGCCGCCGGGGTGCGAACGGGCGAAATCTTCCGGCCCGAAGCCGCGGGCATCGAGCAGGGCGACGGCCAGGGCGTCGCCGAGGGCGAGGGCGGCGGTGGTACTGGCGGTCGGCGCCAGATTGTGTGGACAGGCTTCCTGGGCGACGCCGGCGTCGAGATGAAGGTCGGCTTCGCGGGCCAGCGTCGAGGTTGGCACACCGGTCATCGAGATCAGCCGGGCGCCGGAGCGCTTGACCAGCGGGACGATGCGCAACAATTCCTCGGATTCGCCGGAATTCGACAGGGCGAGCAGCACGTCGTCGCGGGTGATCATGCCGAGATCGCCGTGGCTGGCTTCGGCCGGATGCACGAAATAGGCCGGAGTACCTGTGCTGGCCATGGTCGCCGCGATCTTGCGGGCGATGTGGCCGGACTTGCCCATGCCGCTGACGATCAGCCGGCCGTGGCTGCCGAGAATGAGTTCGACGGCTTTGGCGAAGTCGCCGTTCAGTCTGCTGCGCAGCGCGTCGACCGCCGCCGCCTCGATGCTCAGGGTCTGACGACCCAGTTCCAGAGCGCGTTCCGGGGAAAAACGAGAGGCTGATTGGCTTGGGTTCATGGGGGGGCTGCGGTTATGATGGCCGAAGTATACCTGAATCGCGAAAACGGCCTTGAGCGTCCTCTCCCTAATCCTCCTCTTGCTCGGCGCATCGGTTCTGGCGGTGGTCATTTTCCGCCGTTTCAACCTGCCGCCGGTGCTCGGCTATCTGCTGGTCGGTACCATCATCGGGCCGCACGCGCTGAATCTGCTGCGGGATGTCTACCGGGCCGAACAATTGGCCGAATTCGGCGTCGTCTTCCTGATGTTTTCGATCGGCCTCGAATTTTCGCTGCCCAAGCTCTATGCCATGAAACGCATCGTCTTCGGGCTGGGCTTGCTGCAGGTGATCTTGAGCATGCTGTTGATAACCGGCCTGGTCATGCTGCTCGGCGTGAACTGGCAGTTGGGCATTGCCTTGGGCGGGGTTTTTGCGATGTCGTCGACGGCGGTGCTGACCAAGTTGCTGGCCGAGCGCATGCAGCTCGATTCGGCGCACGGGCGGGAGATCATGGGCGTTCTGCTGTTCCAGGATCTGGCCGTGGTGCCCTTGCTGGTGCTGATTCCTTCGCTGACCCAGCCGCCGGAGAAACTGGCCATGCTGCTCGGCATCGCGCTGCTCAAGGCGGTGGTGGTGCTGGCGGTGATCCTGGTCTTCGGCCAGAAACTGATGCGCAAGTGGTTCCATTTTGTGGCCCGCGCCAAGTCGTCGGAAGTGTTCGTCCTCAATGTGCTGCTGATCACCCTCAGTCTCGCCACCATTACCGAACTGGCCGGCCTGTCGCAGGCGCTGGGCGCTTTCGTCGCCGGCATGCTGATTTCCGAGACGGAATACCGGCTGCAGGTGGAAGAGGACATCAAGCCCTTTCGCGATGTGCTGATGGGATTGTTTTTCGTCACCGTCGGCGTCAAGCTCGATCTCGGAATCCTGCTCGGCCTGTGGTGGCAGGTGCTGATCGGGTTGCTCGCCCTGCTCGTTCTGAAGAGTCTGGTCGTCGGTCTGCTTTCCTGGCGCCTCGGTTCGACGCCCGGCAACGGCATCCGTTCGGCCCTCTGGCTATGCGCCGGCGGCGAGTTCGGTTTCGTGCTGCTCGGCGAAATCAGCCATCTGCCGAAAGAAATCGAGCAACTGACCCTCACCGTGCTGGTGCTTTCCATGCTGGTCGCGCCGTTTGTCGTTCAGTACAGCGAAAAGCTGGTGATGCGCTTCGTCGCCAGCGAATGGTTGTTGCGCTCGATGCAACTGACGCAGATCGCCGCCCAGTCGATGGGCACGGAAAAGCACGCGATTCTTTGCGGCTTCGGGCGCAGCGGCCAATATCTCGCCCGCTTTCTCGGGCAGGAAGGTGTCAATTACATTGCCCTCGATATCGATCCGGATCGCGTTCGCGAAGCGGCGGCGGGGGGCGAAAATGTCGTTTTTGGTGATGCCGGGCGCAAGGAAGCCTTGATGGCGGCCGGCTTGATGCGGGCCAGCGTCGTCGTGTTCACGATGAGCGATACGCCGCTCGCCGAAAAAGTCCTGCACCACGTCCAGTCAATGCGCCCCGATCTGCCGGTGATCGTCCGCACCTCCGACGAGCGCGACATGGCCCGGCTCTCCAAGGCGGGCGCCGCCGAGGTCGTGCCGGAAACGCTGGAAGCCAGCCTGATGCTGGCTTCCCATGCCCTGGTCCTGGTCGGCGTGCCGCTCAACCGGGTGCTCAAGCGCATCCGCCTGATCCGCAGTCAACGCTACCGCTTGTTGCGCGGTTTCTATCGTGGCTTTTCCGACCGCGACGAAGACGAGGATCATCAGCCCCGTCTGCATTCCGTCTGGCTGACGCCGGGGGCGGCCGGGGTCGGCCAGACCCTGCGCGATCTCGATTTGGAAAGTTTCGGCTGCGAAGTCAGCGCCATCCGGCGGCGCGGCATCCGGGCCGTCGAACCGGCGCCCGAGACGCGCCTGGAAGAAGGCGATGTCGTTGTCGTCCTGGGCGATCCCGAAGCCGTCACTGCCGCCGAAGAGCGCCTGCTCAAAAACGAAAAGGCCCGCCGCAGCGGGCCGAAGTAGCCGGCCTGGGTTCAGAAGGCCTGGCAAACGACGTAACTCTTATTGCCTTCGTAAGCCGTATCCCCCGGCTTGGTCTTGTCCGTCGCTGTTTCCTGGGCGCGTAAGCTTCCCCGGTTTGGCGTGCCGTCATCCAGGTTGACGTCCAGTTGCTGCGCCAGCTTGCCGTTGAGACCGCTGGAACAGAGATAGTAGGTGCCGCTCATTTCCAGTATCGGTGCCGTCATCTGCATGCCGACCTGGCCACCTTCGGCATTGGCCGGCAAGCCGGCCGTGCCGGTGGTGGAAAAATCGGTGGAACCGGTAGCCAGGCCGGCCAGGCGAATGTGCTGCCAGAACAGGACATTCTCGTTCGTCAGGTCCGTGGAGTTCCAGTCGCCTTCGATAATACCGTTGCCGGCCTTGCTGCCGACCGGGGTGGTGGCAAGTGTCGCCGTAGCGCCAAGATGGCTGGTGACGAGCGGGTCGTCGCCGGGGAGGCGCTTGAATTTGTCCTGGTAGGCGTAGATGAAAAGCGGGATGGAGCGAAAGTCGCCGGCCAGATTCTTTACCTTGGCGCTGTTGATCAGTTCCTGGCCCTTGAAGACACCGCCCAGCAACAGACCGATGATGACGAGAACAATGGCGATTTCGACGAGGGTGAAGCCATGTTGGTAGCGATGCATGATCTTCTCCGGTTAAGTGTTTGGGGAATTTGCCCAGGAAATAATATGCCTATGACATTATTTTGCGGTGTATTTTTGTAAAGCGCAGCCCCCTCAGGGAAGACGGCCGGCGGCGAGCAGGCGGCTGTAGTAGAGGTTCGACGATAGCCAGACCAGGTGGTCGTCAAACTCGTTCGGCGGCAGGCTCTGGGAGTGCGAGACGAACAGTCGGTCGTTATTGGCATTGGCCTGTTCGTCGCTGCCGGCCGCGGTCTGTTTGCCGTTCTTGCCCGGCGAAAAAATGACGGCCACGGCATCCTTGGTAAGGACCTGGCCGCTGGCGCATTCCGCACTGCCGGCGCTTCCCGTGCTGCCGCTGGCGCTGGTGCAGACGCGCAGGTCCGGGAGCGGTGGGTGGTCGCTGTTCCAGGCGTTGCGGACGCCATTTTCGTTACTCAGGCAATAATTCGCGCCGCAGGCCGGATTGGTAAAGGCGCTGATCGCGTAGCGCAGCGGGTTTCCCCAAGGGTCGACGGCATAGCCGGACGTGTCGACCGGATGAATGCCCAGGCTGATGGCCGGCAGGTAGCCATCCCAGGGATGGGTGCAATTGCCGCCGGGGCCCGTCGATTCGCTGCCGTTACTGGCCGGTGCGGCCGGGCATGGCAGGCGGCCATGGCGGCTGGCGAAGCCGAGCAGGGCCTCGCTGGCGTTGGCCAGTTGCTGCTCGGCGTCTTCTCTGGCCGCCGTTTCGCGCAGGGCGGAAAAGCCGAGCAACATGCTATTGGCCAGCAGGCCGACGATGACCAGCACGATACTGAGTTCGAGCAGCGAAAAGCCCGCCGGCCGGGAGCCTCGTCGTTTTCGCCGAGCGTCAGTAGGCGATTCGGTCATTGAAGTCGGAACGCGGCGCCCTGGCCGAGAAATGATTGCTCGGGGCGCTGGCCGCGCCATCGCGGGATGGGTCGGCATTCTGTCCTTCGAGGAAATTGGCCACTGTCGGCCGGTCGCGGTTCTGCTGCGGCAGTGCCGGGCCGGCGGCCAGGGCCACCAGACGGTAGGGGCCCTGGCCGTTGATCCAGAGCGAACCCGGCACGGCCTTGAGCGGGTTGCCGATCTGGAAAAATAGCGTGGGCGCCCACTGGTTGTCGTTCCACCAGCTCTTCCTGCCGGGCAGCAGGAAGTCGCAACGGGCGCTCAGCCAGACCAGCGGTTGCGCGCTGGCCGTGGTCGTCGACAAACTATCGGCCAGCGTTCGTTGCCTGGTCAGCAGAGTAGCTAGCTGATCGCCGGTGGCAGCCAGGGCGCTGGCGGCTTTCAGCGGATAGTCGCTGTCCGGGTGGTCGATTGCGGCCTGCAACAATTCGCCGCTTCCTTTCTTTTCATCGATGCTGCTCAGCGCATTTGCCGCGGCGCGATAAGCCGAATCGGGCAAAACGCTGGCCTCGGCGGCTTGCCTGTCGCGGGTCACGGGATCGGCCATGGCCAGGGGGGCGCTACGGCTGGCACTGGCGGCAATGATCTGCGTCCACTGCGCGATCATGCCGGCTGCCTCGCCCAGACTCGTGGCGTAGGGCAACAGGTCGCTCGGGGTGCCGTCGAGGGCCGTGAAATTGTCCCGGGCCGTCCGGTAGGTGCGCAAGGCAGCGAGCACGCTGGTCCGGCTCAGATTGTTGTCGTTGTTTTCGTTGTCGGCGATGCTGCCGACCAGCGCCCGGGTCTGGGCGATGGCGAGGCTGGTCGCCGCGCCGATCCCGGCATAGTCCGCGGGCGCCGCCCGGGCAGCCTGGCGTGCAGCCAGCAGAGCGGCGCTGGCCTGCGCCTGAGTGGTGACGATACTTTCCTGCCCGCTGCTGATTTCGGCGATCCTTTGGCTGGCGGCATCCAGCCCGGCGAGCAGGGCCGTCGCGTTTTGTTGGGCCGGGTCGTCGGCCAGGGCTGCGTTGAGGGTTTCGAGAAGACTGGCGTAGTCCGCGATTTCCTGGGCCAGGACATTGACCCGGCTGGCCTGCAACGCGCCGCCCAGGCTTGTCGTCGAGGCGAGCAACTGCTCGGTTGCCGCCTTGGCGGTGGCGAGCCGCGCCGCGTCGGCGCTCTCGGCCGTGGCGGCCAGGGCCGCCCGCTGGGCCGCCTGCGCCGCTTGCTGACTGGCGGCGAGGGCCGTTGCCAGGTCGTGGCGCGGCGTGCTGCTGGCGGCCAGCAGCCGGCTGATCTCGGCCACGCCGGCGAGCAGTTGACCAGGGGTTTCGGCCATGCCGAGGACGGCATTGCGGCGCGCCAGTTCCTGCGGGAAAGGATCGGCCCCGAATTCACCGAGCAGCTCGGGCAGCGAGTCGAGGCTGGCCTCGCCACTTTGACTCTGGCGGCGTATGGCGCTGCCTTCGGCGGGGCTGATTTGACCATCGCCGGCGGCCGCGGCAATGGTTGAATCAATCGCCAGCAGTTGCTCGCTGATACTGTCGGCCGCTTGTTTGAGCCGATTGCTGGTCAGGAAAATGACTTCTGACAGGTTGCGCGCCTGCACCAGCAGGTCGCGCAGGCCGGTGAGCCGAGCCAGTTGCTGGCTGGCATCGCCACTGCCAAGCTGCGCTGCCACTTGTGCCATCTGGGCAAGGTTTTCCTTGAGGGCGGCGGCCGCGCCGGCCCCCGGCTGAGTGGCCGGGAGACGTCCGAAGCGGCTGCCGCTTTTGCCATGCCCATCGCCAGCGGCGAGCGGGGCGGCCCACGGGTAGCGCTGGCCGGCGTTGGCCGGCGCATCGGCATGCCGTTCTAGACAATTCAGCACCTCACCGGCGATCCGCTTGTCGACGGCGGCCATCAACTCCTGGCGAGTGATGACCAGAAGTCGGTCGTTAAAGTCGGGACCCGGTGGGCCGCTGCGGTAGCCGTTGTGCTGACCGTTGCCGCCGTCAAGATAATCGGCGATCTGGTTCGATGGCCGCAATTGCCCCGCCAACGGGGCGCCAGCCGCCATGACAATGGCCGCGATGTCGCCTCTGCCATCCACTTCGAGCGCCATGGGCGTGGTGCTGTTGATCGGCTGGGCGCTGTCGTCATCGCGCAAGCTCGGGGACAGCGCGTACCAGAGGCGAGTCCCCGTGTCGTCCTGCAACTCCGGCAGGTCCAGTGTCAGCCACGGCAACCAGCCGACGTAACTCGGACAATGGTTGCCGGCCAGCATGTCGGCTTTGCCATCGCCGGGAAAGTTGTACAAGCCGGCGCTGGTCGTGACCAGGTCGGGGCAGGGCAGACTGCCGGGACGGTTGGCATCGGTGACGGCGCGGGCGATCAGGGCGGCCTTGGCCTGAACAAGCTGGGCAGCCAGCCGGCTGTCGGCGCGGCCGTCGCTGAAGCGCGCATTCGCCGTGCGGTAGATGGCGTAGCCCGCCCCTACCGTCAAGGCGAAGACCAGCAGCCAGAGGACAAAGCCGCCTTGTTTGGGGCACTGTCGCCGCGCCTTCATTGTGGCGATGGCGCCGGCTTGATCGTCAGTTGGCCGTCGCCGAGCAGGCTGCGGCGTTGGCCGGTGCGCCGCTGATAGCTGTCGCCAACGGCGAGCGCCGGCAAGGCATCGGCCTCCCTTTCGGCGGGTCGGCCATTGATCCATTGCTGCCGCCGGTCGTTGTGCCGTATTTCGCCATTCAAGGTGAGACGGTTGTCTTCGGGCTCGGCCTCGGTTGTGTTGAGACGCCGGCGATCAAGCTCGGCGCGTTGCTCGGCGCTGAAGAACAGGCGTCCCAAAGCGGCGCTTTCGGCATGGGCGGGCGGGCCGGGCAGCGCCATGCCCAACAACAGAAGGAGGTGACGGGCGACGACTTTCATTGGCTGGCCGCTACCGGTTTGATGGTGATCCAGTCCATGTCGCATTCGACGTCCAGGAAGGCTTCGGCGAGGTTTTCCGAGGCGCGTGCCAGATGGCAGCGACGCGTCAGAACGAAAGCCGGGGCTTGTTTCTCGATGCGCTCGAGCAGGCGGAGCAGGTCGCTTTCGTGCAGCAGCTTGGCGCGCAGGTGCAGGCGACTGCTGAAATAGTCATGGCCGGGGCGGCCGGCGCCAGCCAGCGGGGTCGCCGGGGAAAAATCGTAATCCATGGCGGGTAGCCCCAAAGCGTGGTGGGCGTCGTGCAGCACTTCGTCCCATTGCCGGCGATTTTCCTCGCCGACCATTCCGGACGCCTGCCACTGGCGAAATAGTCGGGCGCGCTCGGTTAACTCGTGTGCTTCGCCATCCGCCTGCCGTAACTGTTGCTCGAGGCGCAAGTGGCTGGCTCGTTGCGCTTCATGTTGGCGTTGGGCGCTGGCCAGTTGGCCGTCGCTCCAGAAGCCGAGAAGCCCGGCCAGAGCGAGGCTGGCGCTGGCGCCGAGCAAGGCCCAACGGAGTTTGCCGAAGTCGCGGGCGGTTGGTTTCATCGGCTACTCTGCCGGGTGATGCGGAGCGAGAACGGGCGCGCTTCCGCTGGATTGTTCTCGGCCCCGCTTGCTGACTGCGCCAGGCTGGCCGCGGTGGCTAACAGGGGCGGGCCGAGGTCGACGGTGCAGCCCGTCTGGGCCCGCAGGAGTCCGATGAATTGTTCGAGCGTGGCCAAACCGGTGGCCGGCGCGGAGCGAATGAAGCCACTCAGGGCGAGGCTTTCCGGAAGGGCGCTTGGGGTCTCCGCGGGGCCGGGCGGGGCCAGGTCGAGACGCCAGTCCAGGCTTTCCAGTTCGATAGCTGCGACCTGGTCCATGACTTCGCTGAGTCGCTGCAAGCTGGCCCCGAGGCGACCCTGATGGCCGAGGAGTGTGGCCTGGCGGTCGGTCAGGTGGCGCAGGGTGGGATGGTCGATGGCGAGTTGCGGAAAAGTTGCGGCGATTTCCCGGTAGCGCCGCTGTAAATCGGCTTCCCGGCTGGCCAGTTGCCGGCTTGCCGCGTTCAGCCCGGTGCTCCGGTAGGTGTTGCTGGCGGCCAGCAGGGTTGCGCTGAGCAGGGTGCCGAGGCTCAGTGCAATCAGTGCCTGACGGATTTGCGCCAGGCGGAAATTGTGGCGCAGTTGGCTGTCGGCGAATTGTTGCCGGGGGCGGTGCTGGGCCAGCAAATGAAGATAGAGCCGGGCGCAGGAATTGTCGTCGGGGCCCGTTTTGAGCTTGAGGCGGTCGGCGGCGGCGGGCAGGTCGATGACGGTAAAGGCCAGCGTCCCTCGGTTGTGGCCGCCTTGCCGGATGGGCTGCAGGGCCGCCGGCTGGGCGATGACATATACCGGCAGGATATCCTCGCGGCCGATTTGCCGTTGGCCGAGCAGATATTGCTGCAGTTTGCCGGCTTCGGAAACAAGTGCCTCGGCCAGGGCTTCCGGGCGACGGTCGCCGATCGCCACCAGACGCGAGAATACCGTCTGCCCGTTCAGTAGATGGCTTTCCCGGATGGCATCGCCGAACTGGCACAAGAGCAGCCCGTCGCATGGCGGGTGGCCAAGTCGTTGCAACAGTGCTCCGGCCAATTGGGTTACCGAGTAGATGCCGCTGAGGGCGACTTCCGACTCGCTGATGGCTTGCTGCCAGGGCTGCAAGCGATCGGGGGCGGTGAATGCCGCGAGGAGCAGTTTTTCGTTTTTGCGCCTGGTTTTTTCGTGGCCGAGGGAAAGGCTCGTGCGTAACACCGGGCCGGCAAAATGTTGGCGGCTTTTGCGCTCGATCAGCGCCTGACGGTCCGCTCCCCACAAGAAAGGAATCGTCTCCTGGCGATAGCTTTCTTCGGCGCTATTGACCAGCCAATGGAAGTACTCGCGGTGGTGCGCTGCGAGATATCCCCGGAAGTTGTCCAAGCCGGGGCCATCCGGCGCAAACCCGACGGCATCGACGAGTTGCCCCCGCTGCCAGGCGAACGCCGTCAGTTGATCGGCCTCGAGATAGAGCAGGCGGCAGCTATTCATGGCTTGATCCGGCCGATCACCTCGTAAATTGGGCCGATGACCGACAGCATGATCCAACCCAGCATCAGCCCCATGCCGACCGTCAGTATCGGTTCGATCATCGTCTGTGCCTTGGCGACGGCTTCCTTGACATCGCGGTTGTAAAAATAGGCGACATTGAGCAGGGCAGCGTCGAGTTTGCCGGTGCTTTCGCCGACGTGCAGCATGCGCACCACCAGGGAGGGGAAAAGTTGGGCGCTGGCAAAGGCGCCGGCGACGCTACGCCCTTCGCGTATCAATTGCTCGACCTCCTCGAGTGCCTGCTGGAGCCGCTGATTGCCGACGGCGAGCCGGGTAATGGCCAGCGCTTCGAGTACCGGAATGCCCGCCGCGTAAAGCATGGCCAGCGTATTGGCGAAGCGGGCCAGGATGATCTTGTTGAGGATCTTGCCGAGCCCGGGGCAACGCAGCTTGGCGGCGTCCAGCCGGAGTCGGGCGGCCGGGTTGTGGCGGACGACGATGGGCAGCAGGCTGAGGATGGCGATGGGGAGCAAGAGGAAAAGGAACCAACAGTCGGCGAGCAGTTGAGAGACGAAAAAGAGCAGCCTGGTGTGGGCCGGCAGGGTCTGGCCCATGTTGCTGACGAACAGCTTCAACTGCGGCACCATGTAGATCATCAGGAAAATGCTGGCGGCCAGGACGATGCCGGCGACCAGCGACGGATATAGCAGCAGCTTCTTGGTGTGGCTGGCCAGCTCGTCTTCCCACTTCAGCGATGCGCCCAGGCTGGCCAGTACTTCCGGGAGTTGGCCGCTGGCTTCGCCAGCGCGGACGAGATTGACGAAGACCCGGCTGAATGCCGCGGGGTGTTCGGCCATGGCTTGCGACAGAGTCTGGCCGCCTTCGATGCCTTCGATCAGGCTGGCCGTGAGGCGGCGAAAGTCGGGGGGTGTGATTGCCTCCCGCAGGTCGGCCAGACCATCCAGGAGGGGCACTCCGGCGCTGCTGAGTTGCTCGAGATGGAAACAGAAATTGATCAGGTCGCGGCGCGGGATGCGGCGTCGGCGCAGGGTCCTGGCGGGACGTGCCGGGCGACCGGCGACCAGGTCGAGATCCATGCGCAACAGGCGCATTTCGAGATCGCTCAGGTTGCCGGCGTCGAGTTCCCCGCGGACCCGTCGGCCGCTGGCGCTGACCGCTTTGTAGGCGAAGCGCATGGTCAGTCGCGATCGGTCAGGTCAATGCAACGGCGCAGTTCGGCGAGCGAGGTGCAGCCTTGGCGGACCCGCCGCAGACCGTCTTCGGCCAACGTGCTGAAGCCCTGGCGGGTGGCCTGACAGAGAATTTCGTGGGAACTTGCCCGACGCGCGATCAGGGCATCGAGTTCTCGACCGAGGCGTAACAGTTCCATGATTGCCAGGCGTCCCCGGTAGCCCTGGAAGGCGCATCGGTCGCAGCCATTGGCCCGGAACAGCAGCACTGGCTGCCCGTCGTCCGGTTCCGAAAACAGGCGGGCTTCCTCGGCCGGCGCCTGATAGGGCGTCTTGCAGTGTTCGCAGAGACGGCGCAGCAGGCGTTGGGCGACGATGCCGATCATGTTGCCGGCCATCAGGTCGGGCAAGATGCCGCTGTCGAGGAGCCGGGGGATGGCGCCGACGGCGGAATTGCTGTGCAGGGTGGCATACACCTGGTGCCCGGTCATGGCTGCCCGGAAGGCCATTTTGGCGGTTTCGGCATCGCGGATTTCGCCGACCAGAATGACGTCCGGGTCCTGGCGCATCATTGAGCGGATGCCGTTGGCGAAGTCGAGTTTGGCATTCTCCGCCACCGAGGTCTGGCGGATCAGCGGCATCGGGTATTCGACCGGGTCTTCCAGGGTCATGATGTGGATGCCCTCGTTGTTGATATGGTTGAGCAGGGAGTACAAGGTGGTCGTCTTGCCACTGCCGGTCGGGCCGGTGAGCAGGATGATGCCCTCCGGGCGGGCGATCATCAGTTCGAGTTGCCGCAACTGTGTCGCGGTCAGTCCGAGTTCTTCGAGGGGGACGATGCCCTTTTGCCGGTCGAGAATGCGCAATACGATATTTTCGCCGTGGATGGTCGGCTGGCTGGCGACGCGAAAATCAACCGGGTGACCGAAGACGGCGAGGCCGATGCGGCCATCCTGCGGGGCGCGCATTTCGGCGATGTTCATGCCGGCCATGATCTTGATGCGAACGCTCATGGCCGGCCAGTACGAGTGATGGAGGGCGCGGATTTGGCGCAGCAGGCCATCGATCCGGTAACGGATGCGGAGAAAGCCGGCTTCCGGTTCGAAGTGGATGTCGGAAGCGCCCTGTTTGACGGCATCGATCAGGATCGAGTCAATCAGGCGAACGACCGGCTGGTGGTAGTCGTCGTTTGCGGAGCGGCGACTGCCAGACTCGATTTCGCCGGTTTCCAGTTCGTGCAGGATGCCGTCGATCGACAATTCGTGACCGTAATACTGGTCGATGGCACGGTCGATTTCCGTTTCGCCGGCGAGCAGCATCTCGATTTCCAGGCCGGCACCCAGTTCGGCACGGAGGCGGTCGATAGCGATCAGATCGTGGATGTCGGCGATCGCGAGGCGTAACCGGTGGTGCTGGCTGTCGTAGGCGAGCGGCAGCAGGCGGTGGTGCTTGGCCAGTTCGCGGGGGAGCAGTTTGATGGCTTGCGGCTCGACCACGGTGCGCGATAGATCGATGCAACGCTGCCCGAGGTTTTCAGCGAGCGCCTGACGCAATGCCGCTTCGTGGACGAAGCCCAGGCTGATCAGCAGCTTGCCGAGCGGTTGGTTGCGCTTGAGTTGCTCGTAGAGCGCGATGCGTAGCTGATCCTCGCTCAGAAAGCCGGCGCCGATCAGGATCTGGCCCAAAGGACGGCGTTCCGGAGGCTGATTGCTCATGGTTGCTCAGTGGCTGGGCCGGATGTTGAAGGGTTGCGCTTCATTGCGCGGCACGAAGAAATTCTCTTTGGGCAGCAAGTTGCCGAAATCCCGGTAGTCAGCCTCCAGGCTGGCTTCGGTGATGACCACGGGGCGCAGGAAAATGACCAGTTCGGTTTTTTGGGTGAAGTTGTTGCGGTTGGTCACCAGTTCGCCGAGGAGCGGAATTTGGCCGGCCACCGGCAAGCGTCGGGTCTGGTGATCGATGCGGTCCTCCATCAGGCCGCCAAGAATGGCAATGTCGCCGCTGGCGATACGCATGACGGACTCGACTTCGCGCGTGCGGATGACCGGCACCAGGTTTTCAATGCCGTTCTTGCGCAGTTCGGGGTTGGGGTCGGCGATTTCCTTGCCGACGCTGGTAATGGTTGGTCGGACGTTGAGAATGACCATGTTGTTGGGGCTGATCTGGGCCGTAACGCCCATGATCAATCCGACCGAGACCGTTTGCGGTGTCGTCGTGTAGGTGGTGGCGGTGCCGACATTGGCGGTCGTTGTTGTATCGGCCTTGACCGAGAAATAGACGTAGTTTTCGACGACCTTGAGCAAGGCCGTCTGGTTGTTCAGCACCGAGAGGCGCGGGCTGGAGAGGACTTTTGTACTGCCGAAGGTTTCCAGCAGGCTGATCAGGGCGTTCGGATTCTGCTCCCGGGTGTATTTCAGATTGACCGTGCTTTTCAGCGGGTTGCCGATGTACTCGACCAGGCCGCGGGCGCTGAGCTGGGTCCAGTCGATGCCCTGTTCGTAGCCGTCCTTGAGGGCGACTTCGATGATGGTCGATTCGATCAGCACCTGGCGATGGGCAGCGTTGACCAGATGTTCGAGAAACTCGGCAATACGCTCATGCTGGCGCTGGGTGGCGCGCACGACAACGATGCCGTTCTCGGTATTCATGATGACCGAGGCGGCTTCCCGGAAGGTGTTGCGCCGCACCGTGGCATTCCCCGTCGCCTGACTGGCCGAACTGGGCAGGGGAAGGTTCGGCTCGGCGCCGGTGCCGGCCCGGGCGGGGCGTTTTCCGGTGTATTGCGGCAGCGCGGCAGTGCCGCTGGCGGTCTGGTTGCTGCTTTGCTCAATGAGCGTTTCGCTGGAGCCCGGGGGCAGGATCTTGTCGGTTTCCCGGAGAATGTCCTTGATATTCTTTTCCAGCGATTCCCAGAACTGGTTTTTGGCGATGTTTTCAATCCGCGTGTTGGAGATGTTGCCGCCGTTCCCGCCGCTGCCCGGGGCGCTTGCGGCGGCGCTGGGGAGGCCGGTGGCGATCTGGCTGTTGGCCGAAACCAGGCCATTGACGGTGCGCGAAAGATTGACGTAATCGACCGTGTAGTGCTTCAGAAATGGCGTATCCGGCATGATGCTGAGATAGCTGCCATTCAGTTCTATACGCATGTCCACCTGGCGGGCGATGCGACTGAGCAATTGCGACAGGGTCTGGTCTATGGCGTTGAGGGTGACGCTGCCGTTTATCCCGGGATGGATATCGACGTTGAGCTTGGCGTCGCGGGCCAGGACGAAGAGCAGGTCATGAACCGGAACGTTATTGACGATGACGCTGAAGGTATCTGTTTTGGCGACGGGGGGTGGCGGGCTGGTGGCGCTCGCCATGGCCGGTGTTGGGGGCTTGGCTGGGCGCGGGCCGCCGACGCTCTTCTCGCCGAGATGACCGCGCAAAGGTTCGTGCGGTATTGGCGCCGAGCAGGAGGTGGCGAGAGCGGCAAGGAGCAGGCTCGGGAAAAAGCCGATTTTCATCGGGGGCATGGTCTGGGCGACAAGGCGGCGGTTGGGGAGAGGCCAAGGGGAAAGCGCGAGGCTTCAATTTAGACCGTTGTCATATACCGGGCTAATCCGTGTGCGTGAATTTTTGTAAATCGGCAGCGCTTCCGTGCTTCTCCCTGGGGTGACGGCTGGTGCATCCAGTTCTCGTCTGTTTTTCGTCGGCGGCGGTAGCTTGGCCAGATGTCGGCAAATTTTCCGGCATTTACACGCTTAAGCATCAGGCATTGGCGGTGAGTCTGGTAAAATCGCCCGACTTTTTGAGGACAGAGCTTTGCCCGAAGACATCCTGGTCGATATTGCCGACCTCCAGTTCAATTATGACGGCCGACCCGTATTGCAGGGGATCAACATGAAGATCCCCCGGGGCAAGGTGGTGGCCATCATGGGCGGCTCGGGTTGCGGCAAGACGACATTGTTGCGCTGTATCGGCGGTCAGTTGCGGCCGACCGGCGGGCGCGTGCGCCTGGAAAAGCATCAGGTCAGCGAAATGTCGGAGTCGGATCTGTATCGACTGCGCCGCAAGATGGGGATGCTTTTCCAGTTTGGTGCGCTGTTTACCGATATCTCGGTGTTCGAGAACGTGGCCTTTCCCTTGCGCGAGCATACCGATCTGGCGGAAGAAATGATCCGCGATCTGGTTCTGATGAAGCTGGAAGCGGTCGGTTTGCGCGGCGCCAGCCACTTGATGCCGGGGGAACTTTCCGGTGGCATGGCGCGGCGCGTGGCGCTGGCCCGGGCCGTGGCGCTCGACCCGATGCTGGTGATGTACGACGAGCCGTTTACCGGTCTCGATCCGATTGCGCTCGGGGTCATCGGACAACTGATCCGTAAATTGAACGATGCGCTGGGGGCGACCTCGATCATGGTCACCCATGATGTGCAGGAGTCCCTGCAGATCGTCGACTACATCTATTTCATTTCGAACGGGCAGATCGTCGCCGAAGGAACGCCGGATCAAATCCGTGCCTCGGATGACCCCTTCGTGCACCAGTTCGTGCATGCCGAAATCGAAGGGCCGGTCCATTTCGACTATCCGGCGCCGTCGATCAGGCAGGAATTCTTGGCCGGGGTGGCGCATGCTTAATCCGGCGACCTGGTTGCGTAAGCTGGGGCATGCGGTGACGGATCGGATTTGGCGTTTGGGTTTTGCCGCGCGCTTCCTGTATGCCATTTTTACCCATTCGGGCGTCGCTTTTCGCCGTTTGCCCTTGACCCTGCGGGAAATCTATTTCAGCGGCGTGCTGTCGCTCATCATCATTCTGGTATCCGGCCTGTTCGTCGGCATGGTGCTTGGTCTGCAGGGCTTTGAAACCCTGCAGCGCTTCGGGTCGACCGAAGCCCTCGGCATCATGGTCGCCCTTTCCCTGACGCGAGAGTTGGGGCCGGTGGTGGCCGGCCTGTTGTTCGCTTCGCGCGCCGGCACGTCGGTGACGGCAGAAATCGGCTTGATGAAGGCGACCGAACAGCTAAAAGCCATGGACATGATGGCGGTCAATCCGATCGCCCGCGTCGTGGCGCCGCGTTTCTGGGGGGGCGTCATTGCCATGCCGCTGTTGGCCGCGATGTTCTCGGCGATGGGCGTGCTCGGCGGCTGGCTGATCGGGGTGGTTTTTATCGGGGTCGACGATGGTGCCTTCTGGTCGCAGATGCAGGCGGGGGTGGACTGGCACTACGATGTCTTGAATGGCGTCATCAAAAGTTTTGTCTTTGGCATCGCGGTTTCGCTGATCGCCGTTTTCGAAGGTTACGATTCAGTGCCGACCGCCGAGGGCGTTTCCCGGGCAATCACCCGCACCGTGGTGACTTCGGCTCTGACCATTCTGGCCCTTGATTTCATTCTCACCTCCTTCATGTTCCGGGGAACTTCATGAACCGTACCGTTCTTGATCTCTGGGTCGGCTTTTTCGTCGCCCTGGGGATTGCCGCATTGTTGTTTTTGGCGCTCAAAGTGGGCAACCTTTCGTCGGCGCACTTGTCCGAGACGTATGTCTTGCAGGCCAAGTTTGATAACATCGGGGGACTGAAAGTGCGTGGACCGGTGAAAAGCGCCGGGGTCGTCGTCGGCCGGATTGCCGATATCAAATTCGATCCGGTAGCTTACGAAGCGGTGGTGACCATGAATGTGGATGGTCGTTATCATTTTCCGAAAGATACTTTCGCCTCGATCAATACCGCCGGCTTGCTCGGCGAACAGTACATCGGCCTCGATGCGGGTGGTGACGAGAAAATGTTGCAGGCGGGCGATATCGTCAGCAAAACGCAGTCGGCAGTGGTTTTGGAAAAACTGATCAGTCAGTTTCTCTTCAATAAGGCGGCAGAAGGACAGGATACGAAATGATGGTGAGGCGCGGGGCGTTGGGCGTGGGAGTTCGCTTGCTGGCAGTTGGCCTGATTGGCTTGGTCACGGCCGCTGGCGCCATGGCTGACGAAGACTCGCATGACCGTTATGAAGGTTTTAACCGGACCATGTTCTCGGTTAATGAGGCGGTGGACAAGGTCGTCACCAAACCCGTCGGGCAGGCTTACGACAAGACGGTGCCGCTGCCGGTCAAGGCCAGTGTCGGTAATTTTTTCGGCAATGCCGGCGACCTGTGGATTGGCGTCAATAGTGCCCTGCAGGGAAAGTTTGCCGAGGCCGGCGTTGATGTCGGTCGTCTGCTCATCAATTCGACCATCGGAATCTTCGGGCTCTTTGATGTGGCGAGCGAGTTGGGGCTCGACAAGCACGAGGAAGATTTCGGCCAGACGCTCGCCGTCTGGGGGGTTGGCGACGGCGGCTACCTCTTCTGGCCAATTATCGGGCCACGCACTGTACGCGATACGGCGGGTTGGGGCGTTGATACCTATGTCGATACTGTTTCGTACATTCGTCCCGTCGCGGCGCGAAACGGTGCGGTTGTCCTGCGTTTCGTCGATATCCGGGCCAGCCTGTTGCCGGCGGATCGGGTGGTCGATGAGGCGGCTCTTGATAAGTACGCCTACGTGCGTGACGCTTATTTGCAACGTCGTCGTAACCAGATTTTCGATGGCCGCCCGCCGCGGTTGGATGATTGATTCTTGATTGTAGAGATAATGAAAAAGCTATTTGCCGTTCTCTTTTCGTTTTTTGTCGTCGCCGCCGCTGTCGCCCAGGAAGCGCCGGATGCAATGGTGCAGCAGGTGACCGAAGAAGTGCTCGACATCATCCGCAAGGATAAGGATATCCAGAACGGCAACACGCACAAGGCGATTGAACTGATCGACAAGAAAGTGCTGCCGAATTTCAATTTCCAGCACATGACGGCGCTCGCCGTCGGCAAGGAGTGGAAAAAAGCCAGTGCCCAGCAGCAGGCCCAATTGGTGGCGGAATTCCGGACTTTGCTGGTCCGTACCTACGCCAACGCGCTGACCAGCTACAAGAATCAGAAAGTGGTGTACAAGCCGTTCAAGATGAATCCTGCTGATGCCGATGTGCTGGTCCGTACTGAAATTGCCCAGCCGGGGGCCAAGGCGATCCAGCTTGATTACAACCTGGAAAAGCTCGAAGCCGGCTGGAAGGTATACGACGTGACGGTGGCCGGTATCAGTCTGGTTACCAATTACCGCGAACAGTTCGCGCAGGAAGTGCGCAACGGCGGTATCGATGGGTTGGTCGCTTCGGTCGCCGCCAAGAACAAATCGCTGGAAGCCAATCAGGGCAAGGCCGAGAAAAAATGATCGAAAGACAGGCCGGGCGCCTGCTCGTCAAGGTGCCCCTGATTATGGCCAATGCCCGCGGCCTGCTCGACGCAGGCCGCGCCGCTTTGCAGGCCGGCGAGCAGGTTTTCGACTTCTCCGAAGTGAGCGAGGCGGATTCCTCTGCCCTTGCCGTCATGCTTGGTTGGTTGCGCGCCGCCGCTGCTTCGCAGTCGGCGCTCAAATTTGCCCATGTGCCAACGGGCGTCCGTTCCCTGGCCGAGCTTTACGGTATCACCGAGCTATTGCCCCTCGTTTGAGGGATGCCTATGCCTGCTGCCGTTTCCATTGTTGACGTCGTCAAGCATTTCGGCTCGCTGCAAGCCCTGGCTGGCGTCTCGCTCGAGATCGCGGAAGGCGAATTTTTCGGTCTGCTCGGCCCGAATGGGGCCGGCAAGACGACACTGATTTCTGCCCTGGCCGGCTTGCTCCGGGTCGATTCCGGCTCCCTGAGGGTGCTCGGGCACGATGTTGTTGCTGATTTTCGCCAGGCCCGTCGCCTGCTCGGTGTGGTCCCGCAAGAACTGGTTTTCGATCCGTTTTTCTCGGTTCGTGAAACCTTGCGCATTCAGTCCGGTTATTTCGGCATCCGCAAGAACGACGACTGGATCGATGAAATTCTCGACAATCTCGATTTGACCGGGAAGGCCGATGCCAATATGCGCCGGTTGTCGGGCGGCATGAAGCGGCGGGTGCTGGTCGCCCAGGCGCTGGTGCACAAGCCGCCGGTGATCGTCCTCGATGAGCCGACCGCCGGCGTTGATGTCGAACTACGTCAGGGCCTATGGCAGTTTGTCCGTCGCCTGAATGGCGAAGGGCACACCATTATCCTGACGACGCATTACCTGGAGGAAGCCGAGGCGCTGTGCGGACGGATTGCCCTGATGAAGCAGGGGCGGGTGATTGCGCTCGATACCACGGCCAACCTGATGGCGGCTTACCCGGGGGCCTCGCTGGAAGAGGTCTTCGTTCGGACGATGAAGCAGTGATCGGTTTCTGGACCCTCTTTTACAAGGAATTGCTGCGTTTCTGGAAAGTCAGTTTCCAGACCGTCGCCGCGCCGGTGTTGACGGCGCTGCTCTATCTGCTGATTTTCGGCCACGTGCTTGATGACCGGGTCCTGGTGCATGGTGTCCGCTATACCAGCTTCCTGGTCCCCGGCCTGGTAATGATGCAGGTCCTGCAGAACGCTTTCGCCAATTCCTCGTCCAGCCTGATCCAGGCCCGGGTTACCGGCTCCATCGTTTTCGTCCTGTTGCCGCCCATTCCCTACAGCGCCTTTTTTGGCGCCTACGTTCTGGCGGCGATGGTGCGAGGCCTGGTAGTCGGCGTCGGGGTGTTGCTGGCGACCCTGTGGTTCGCCGAATTGCACGTTGTCTCGCCGCTCTGGGTCTTTGCCTTCGCCCTGTTTGGCGGAGCCTTGTTCGGGGCGCTCGGCATGATTGCCGGGATCTGGGCGGAGAAGTTCGATCAGCTCGCAGCCTTCCAGAATTTCCTGATCATGCCGCTGACCATGCTCTCCGGTGTTTTCTACTCGATTTATTCGTTGCCCCCGTTCTGGCAGCGTCTGTCGCATTACAATCCCGTCTTTTACATGATCGATGGCTTCCGCTACGGCTTTTTCGGCGTCTCCGACGTGCCGCCCGAAACGAGTCTGCTGGTCGTCATCGCCTGCTTCGCAGCCGTCTCGCTGCTGACGCTAAGTCTGCTCCAGCGGGGCTGGAAACTCAGGGCCTAAACCTATGCATCCCGATCAAATCAAAGAACTCATCCTGGCTGGCATGTCCTGCGAACATCTCGCCCTGGATGGCGATGGCCAGCATTTCGAGGCCCTCGTGGTCAGTGCCGAATTCGTTGGCAAGAGTCGCGTCCAGCGCCAGCAGCGCGTTTATCAAACCCTCAAGGACAAGCTGGCGAGCGGGGAACTGCATGCCCTTTCCTTTAAAACCCTGACCCCGGAAGAATGGAGCGCCCAGCGTGGATAAATTGTTGATTCAGGGGGGCGCCGCCCTTTCCGGCGAAGTTGCCATCTCCGGTGCCAAAAATGCCGCCCTGCCCATCCTCTGTGCCGCCCTGTTGACCAGCGAGCCGATGCATTTCACCAATGTGCCGCATCTCAACGATATCTCGACCATGCTGCGCCTGCTCGGCGACATGGGGGTCGGCGTCACCATGGATGGCATCGATGGCATGGTTCTCAACGGCGGAGGCCTGAATAACCCGGTCGCCGCCTATGAAATGGTCAAGACCATGCGAGCCTCGATTCTCGTGCTCGGTCCGTTGGTTGCGCGTTGCGGCGAGGCCCGGGTTTCCCTGCCGGGCGGCTGCGCCATTGGTGCCCGGCCGGTTGACCAGCATATCAAGGGCTTACAGGCGATGGGGGCGGAGATCAAGGTTGAGCAGGGCTATGTCCACGCCAAGGCATCCCGGCTGAAGGGTGCGCGCATTTGCACCGACATGGTTACCGTGACCGGGACCGAAAATCTGATGATGGCGGCCTGTCTGGCCGAAGGCGAAACCGTTATCGAAAATGCGGCACGCGAGCCGGAGGTGGTCGACCTGGCTAATTGCCTGGTCAGTATGGGGGCGCGGATTTCCGGCGCGGGGACTGATGTGATCCGCATCCAGGGCGTCGAAAAGCTGCATGGTGCGACGCACGCCATCATGCCGGATCGCATTGAAACGGGAACGTATCTTTGTGCCGCCGCAGCCACCGGCGGCGATATCCGCCTGGTCAGAACGTCGGCCGCCTACCTCGATACCGTGGTCGATAAATTGATGGATGCCGGGTGCGAAATCACGGTCGAACGCGATGCCATCCGTTTGCAAGCGCCATCGCGCCTGAAAGCGGTCAGCTTGCGGACAGCCCCCTATCCGGCCTTCCCGACCGACATGCAGGCCCAGTTCATGGCCATCAATTGTGTTGCCGATGGTGTCGCGACGATTCGGGAGACGATTTTTGAAAATCGTTTCATGCACGTCAGTGAACTGGTGCGCCTTGGCGCCGACATCCAGGTCGAGGGCAACAATGCCATCGTGCGCGGCGTGGCTCGGCTGGAAGGGGCGGCGGTCATGGCCACCGACCTGCGGGCATCGGCTTCGCTGGTCATTGCCGGTCTGGTCGCCCAAGGCGAAACGCTGATCGACCGGATCTACCATCTGGATCGTGGCTACGAGCGGATTGAAGAGAAATTGATCAAGCTGGGGGCCAGCGTCAAGCGGGTGCATTAAAGCGGCAGGGCAATCGGGCGGCGGCTTTTTGGGGTTGGCTACGGAAAAATTCAAAAAATGCTTTGCATAATTGAAACTGTGGCCCATACTCTGAGCCTCGGGATTTCCAGGCAGTGTTTTGTTCCTGCGCCGTACTCCGGTTTGTCAGCTCCTCGGTCTTGGTTCTCGTGTTTGTTGGGCGTAAGCCCGTTAATTTTTTTCCAAGGAAGCTATAAAATGGCAAATGGTACCGTCAAGTGGTTCAACGACTCCAAAGGTTTTGGTTTTATCTCCCCGTCTGAAGGCGGCGAAGATCTCTTCGCTCACTTCTCTGCCATCCAAGGCAACGGTTTCAAGACCCTGGCCGAAAACCAAAAAGTGACGTTCGATATCGTTACCGGCCCGAAGGGCAAGCAAGCTGCCAACATTCGCCCTGCTGAATAAGTCAGGCGAAAGCGCAAGCTTCAGAAGAACCCGGCTCTTGCCGGGTTTTTTGTTTGTCGGCTTGCGAAATTGCCGGGGCTTGCTTGTCGGTTTGGCGGCGGGCGAATAGCGTTAAAATATCGATCTGGTATTTGCCGCATCTCTTTAGGAAGATTCATGAAGGACATTCGCTTTCTTTCGCTGTTGTTGGCCCTCTGCTGGGTTCTGCCGGTAGCGGCCGACGAGGTGAAAATCGGTTTCGTCAATATCCAGCGTATCGTGCGCGATGCGCCGGCAGCCATCAAGGCGGCGCGCAAGCTGGACCAGGAGTTCGGCCGGCGGGATGCTGAACTGCAAGCCCTGGCCAAGGATGTCCAGGGACGCCAGGAAGCTTTGCGCAGCAAGTCGTTGGCCGACTCGGTTCGGGCGCAGAAGGAAAAGGAATTGGCCGAATTGTCGCGCGATTTCCAGCGCAAGAGCGAGCTCTTCCAGGAAGACCTCAACCTTCGCCAGAATGAAGAAAACGCCGCATTGATCGAACGGGCCAACAATGCCATCCGGCAGATCGCCAAGAGTGAGAACTTCGACGTCATCCTGCAGGATGCTGTCGCTGTCGGCGATCGTATCGATATCACCGACAAGGTCATCAAGGCTCTTTCCGACGACGTTCGTTAAGCGTTGACCGGAACGTTCGTCGCCCTTGCTAGGCGGCTAAGGCAGCGGGGTGGTGCGGCCTTGCGGTAAAATAGCTTTTTTGTTCGAAGACCGCGCCTCGTGACCACCATTACCATCGCCCTTTCCAAGGGCCGCATTTTTGACGAAACCCTGCCCCTGCTGGCGGCGGCGGGCATCGTCCCCAGCGAAAACCCGGAAACTTCCCGCAAGCTGATCATCGGCACCAATCGTCCGGAAGTGCGCGTCGTCATCGTTCGTGCCACCGATGTGCCGACCTATGTCCAGTACGGTGCCGCCGATCTTGGCGTGGCCGGCAAGGATGTCTTGATCGAACATGGTGGCGAAGGCCTTTACTCGCCGCTCGACCTGAAAATCGCCAAGTGCCGGATGATGGTCGCCGTGCCGGAAGGTTTTGATTACGCCAACGCCGTGCGCCAGGGCGCCCGCCTCAAGGTGGCGAGCAAATATACCAACATGGCGCGGGAACATTTCGCCAGCAAGGGCGTTCATATCGACCTGATCAAGCTCTATGGCTCGATGGAGCTAGCGCCGCTGGCCGGGCTGGCCGATGCCATCGTCGATCTGGTGTCCACCGGCGGTACGTTGAAGGCCAACAAGTTGCTGGCGGTCGAGCACATCATGGACATCTCGTCGCGCCTGGTGGTCAATCAGGCGTCGCTGAAGGTCAAGCGCGAAACCCTGCAACCGATTATCGACGCCTTTGCCCAGGCGGTGGAGAAGTAAATCTATGCTCGCCATCAAACGACTGGCTACGGCCGATGCCGATTTCACGGCCAAAATGGATGCCCTGCTGGCTTTCGAAGGGGCGCAGGACGAAGGCATCGAACGCACGGTGATCGGCATTCTGGCCGACGTCAAAGCGCGCGGCGATGCGGCGGTGGTTGAATATACCAACAAGTTCGATCGCCTGGTGGTTTCCGGCATGAGCGACCTGACGTTGTCGCCAGCCGAATTGCAAAAGGCGCTCGACGGCCTGCCGACCGAGCAGCGCCAGGCGCTGGAAGCAGCGGCGCAGCGCGTGCGCATCTATCATGAGAAACAGAAGCTCGAAGGCTGGCGCTACACCGAAGCCGACGGCACCATGCTCGGCCAGATGATCACTCCGCTCGATCGCGTCGGTCTCTACGTGCCGGGCGGTAAGGCGGCTTACCCGTCGTCGGTGTTGATGAATGCGATTCCGGCCAAGGTGGCCGGCGTCAAGGAATTGATCATGGTCGTGCCGACGCCGGGCGGCGAGCATAACCAGCTGGTCCTGGCAGCGGCCTGTCTGGCCGGCGTCGACCGCGTGTTCACCATCGGTGGCGCCCAGGCGGTGGGGGCGCTGGCCTACGGGACGGCGAGCATCCCGCAAGTGGACAAGATCGTCGGGCCGGGCAATGCCTACGTTGCCTGCGCCAAGCGCCGGGTGTTCGGTATCGTCGGCATCGACATGGTGGCCGGGCCCTCGGAAATCCTCGTCGTCTCTGATGGCTCAGGCAATCCTGACTGGGTGGCGATGGATCTGTTCTCGCAGGCCGAACACGACGAACTGGCCCAGTCCATCCTGATCTGTACCGATGCCGGCTTTATCGACCGGGTTCAGGCCAGTATCGAAAAACTGCTGCCGACCATGCCGCGGCGCGCCGTGATCGAGACCTCGCTGAAGGATCGTGGTGCCTTCATTCTTGTCCGCGACCTGAAAGAAGCTGTGGCCATCGCCAACCGCGTCGCGCCGGAACACCTCGAATTGTCGCTGGCCGATCCCGACCCCTGGGTGGAAAAGATTCACCACGCCGGGGCCATTTTCATCGGGCATTACACCTCTGAATCGCTCGGCGATTATTGCGCCGGCCCGAATCACGTTTTGCCGACTTCCGGTAGCGCCCGCTTCTCGTCACCGCTCGGCGTTTATGACTTTCAGAAGCGGACCAGCCTGATCCGCGTCTCCAAAGCCGGCGCCCAGACCCTCGGTAGGATCGCCTCGACGCTGGCGCATGGCGAGGGCTTGCCGGCGCACGCCAAGTCGGCCGAGTTCCGCCTGGAGTCGTAATGCCGCCGGAGACGGTGCCGGCGTCGGCCAATCCGGATCTCAAGGCGCTGTTTCTCGGTTTCTCGGCGGTCGGGTTGTCCGGCTTCGGTGGCGTTTTGCCCTTTGCCCGCCGCATGCTGGTCGACGAAAAGCGCTGGCTGACCGCGGAGGAATTCAACGCCCAATTGGGCTTGTGTCAGTTTTTGCCGGGGCCGAACGTCATCAATCTCTCGGTCCTGGTCGGCAAGCGCTACCAGGGTGTCGCCGGAGCCATCGTTGCGCCGCTCGGCATGTTGGCGGCGCCGTTTGCCATCGTGCTGCTGCTGGCGCTGCTCTATGATCGCTTTGGCAGTCTGGCTCCCGTCCAGTCGATGCTGCGCGGCATTGCCGCGGTCGGTTGCGGCCTGCTCTTTGCGACGGCCTGGCGGATGGGCGCCGCGATCAAGGACAAGGCGATCTTCCTGCCCTTTACGGCATTTAATGTCGCGGCCATCGCCTGGCTGCGCTGGCCGATGCCCAGTGTCATGCTGGCCGGCCTCGTTCTTTCCGGTGGCGTCGCCTATTGGAAGCTGGGGCGCCAATGAGCGTGGTCGGCCAGCTTTTCCTTGAGTTCGCGCTGCTCTCTTTTGTCGCTTTTGGCGGGGCGACCGCACTGTTGCCCGAGATGCACCGGGTCGTCGTGGAAAACCACCATTGGCTGGACGACGCCACCTTTACCCATCTCTATGCCATCGCCCAGGCGGCGCCGGGGCCGAATGTGCTGGTCGTCAGCTTGATCGGCTGGGAAATCGGCGGTCTGTTCGGCGCCTTTGCCACGACGCTGGCCATGTGTTTGCCGATGAGCGTCTTGATCTATCTGCTGATTGACCGTTGGGAGAGTTTTTCCGGCAAGCGCTGGCAGCAGGCGCTCAGTCTTGGTGTGGCGCCGCTCGCCGTCGGCCTGATTTTTTCCGGGGCGACGCTGATCGGACAATCGGCCGGATTCGGTGTCGGCGGCTGGCTGTTGCTCGCCGCCGTGCTGGCGATCAACCTGCGATTACGCGGCTTGCACCCCTTGTGGTTGATCGCGGCTGGCGCCGTCATCGGCCTGCTGGGGCTGGTCTAGTTGCTAGTAATTAGTCGGTAGTCTTGAGCAAAAGCCAAGGGCGCCGCGGCGCCCGCAAAACACCGCTAACTACTAGCGACTAACGACTTGCAACTATTGGTTGTAGGGGTTCTTCAGGTTGTTGATGACTTCCTGAAAGACTTCGCGAATCTGTGCTTCATCGCATTCCATCAACAGCGCATCCTCGAAGGCGTCCTGGGCGACTTGTTGCAGTTCTTCGAGATTTTCGCGCAGCACCTTGATCTTTTCGGTGCACGAGACGATCGAGCCGTCGGGGCGTTTCCAGATGGTTTTCATGGCTTAGCTGAGTATCTGACGCAGCGCGGCGGTCAGGGCCTGGCATTCGCCATCGGTGCCGATGGAAATGCGCAGGAACTGGTCGATACGCGGCAGTTTGAAATGGCGGACGATGATGCTCCGGGCGCGCAAGGCCTGCGCCAGTCCGGCAGCATCGTGGCGCGGGTGGCGGGCGAAGATGAAGTTGGCCGCAGAGGGCAGGACTTCAAAACCCAGCTCGGCCAGTTCGGCGCTCAGTGTGCGGCGGGTGGCGATCACCGCGAGTCGGGTTTTTTCGAAGTGTGCTTCGTCCTCGATTGCCGCGACGGCGCCGACGATGGCCAGGCGATCGAGCGGGTAGGAGTTGAAGCTGTTCTTGACCCGCTCCAGCGCCTCGATCAAGGCCGGATGGCCGAGTGCGAAGCCGACCCGCAGGCCGGCCAGCGAGCGCGACTTCGACAGGGTGTGGATGACCAGCAGGTTGTCGTAATGGGCGATCAGCGGGATGGCGCTGGCCCCGCCAAAGTCGATATAGGCTTCGTCGACCACCACCACTGAGGCCGGATTGGCCTTGAGCATTTGCTCGATGGCGGCCAAGTCCAGCGGGCAGCCGGTGGGTGCATTCGGGTTGGGGAAGATGATGCCGCCATTAGGCTGGGCGTAATCGGCCGGGGCGATGGTGAAGTCTTCGCTCAGTGCTACCGTCCGGTAGTCGATGCCATACAGCCCGCAATAGACCGGGTAGAAACTGTAGGTGATGTCCGGGAAGAGGATCGGCTGTTCGTGCTTGAGCAGGGCCATGAAGACATGAGCCAGGACTTCGTCCGAGCCGTTGCCGACAAAGATTTGTCCGGGGCTGAGTTGGTGCTGCCGGGCGATGGCGGCCTTGAGCCGGTCGGCATTCGGGTCCGGGTAGAGGCGCAGGCGCGCCGCATCGTCGCCCAGTTCGGCCTGAATCGCCTCGCGAACCTTGGGCGACGGCGGGTAGGGGTTCTCGTTGGTGTTGAGTTTGATCAGGTTGGCGAGCTTGGGTTGCTCGCCCGGCACGTAGGGGGTGAGGTCGTTGACGACCCGGCTCCAGAAGCGACTCATGGGATTTTCACGGAAAGCGTAAAAGTAGGCTGAAATGGTATCATGGCCCTCCGATCAAATGCCTTTTGCAGCCCTTACCCATGCGGCAAGCCGAAATTACTCGCAATACGCTGGAGACGCAAATTTCCGTGCGTCTCGATCTCGATGGCACCGGCCAGGGCAAATTTGCCACCGGCGTGCCTTTTCTCGATCACATGCTCGACCAGATCGCCCGCCATGGGCTGATTGACCTCGATGTCGTGGCCAAGGGCGATCTGCATATCGATGCCCATCATACGGTCGAGGATATCGGCATCACCGTCGGCCAGGCGTTGGCCAAGGCCTGGGGCGACAAGAAGGGGCTGACCCGTTATGGTCACAGTTATGTGCCGCTCGACGAGGCGCTGTCGCGCGTGGTGATCGATCTATCCGGCCGGCCGGGCCTCGAATTCAACCTGGTCTTTACGCGGGCGATGATCGGTCAGTTCGATGTCGACCTGGTGCATGAATTTTTCCAGGGGCTGGTCAACCACGCCGGCATGACCCTGCACATTGACGGCCTGCGCGGCGTCAATGCGCATCATCAGGCGGAAACCGTCTTCAAGGCCTTCGGTCGTGCCCTGCGCATGGCGGCGACGCCCGATCCGCGCATGGCCGGCGCCATGCCGTCGACGAAAGGCTCGCTGTGAGCATCGCTGTCATCGACTACGGCATGGGCAATCTGCGCTCGGTATCGAAAGCGCTGGAACATGTTGCCGCCGGCCGGGAAGTTATCGTCACCGCCGATCCGGCCGTGGTGGCTGCGGCAGAGCGGGTGGTTTTTCCCGGTCAGGGCGCCATGCCCGATTGCATGCGCGAACTCGATGCCCGTGGCCTGCGTCCGGCGGTGCTAGCGGCGGCCAGGGAAAAGCCTTTCCTGGGTATCTGCATCGGCCTGCAAATGCTATTTGAGCACAGCGACGAAGGCAATGTCGCCGGTTTGGGCATCTTCGCCGGCGACGTCAAACGTTTCCCCGAAGAGAAAATGTTTGCCGCCGATGGTCAGCGCCTGAAGGTGCCGCACATGGGCTGGAACGAAGTCCGCCAGAGGCCGCATGCCATGTGGGCCAATATTGAAGATGGCGCCCGCTTCTATTTCGTCCATAGCTACTGCGTGCAGCCGGCCGATCCGGCGCTGGTGATGGCGACCGCTGATTACGGCGTCCCCTTTACCTGCGCAGTGGGCCGGGATAATATCTTCGCGGTTCAATGCCACCCCGAGAAAAGTGCTCGCGATGGCCTGCAGTTGCTGCAAAATTTTATCGAGTGGCGTCCCTGATACGCCTCCTGTTGCCTTCCTCCCCATCTGATATCCCATGCTGATTATTCCTGCGATAGATCTGAAGGACGGCCAATGTGTCCGTCTTAAACAAGGCCTGATGGAACAGGCCACCGTCTTCTCCGACAGTCCGGCTGAAATGGCCCAGCACTGGCTGGATCAGGGCGCCCGCCGGCTGCATCTGGTCGACCTGAACGGCGCCTTTGCCGGCAAGCCGAAGAATGCGGCAGCGATCAAGGCCATCCTACAGGTGGTCGGCGACGACATTCCGGTGCAACTGGGCGGCGGCATTCGCGATCTCGATACCATCGGCGCCTGCCTCGACGGTGGTTTGTCCTACGTCATCATCGGCACGGCAGCGGTCAAGAATCCCGGCTTCCTGCACGACGCCTGCGTCGCCTTCCCCGGCCACATCATCGTCGGTCTCGATGCCAAGGATGGCAAGGTGGCGACCGATGGCTGGTCCAAGCTGACCGGTCACGATGTCGTCGACCTCGGCAAGAAATACGAGGATTACGGCGTCGAGTCCATCATTTATACCGATATCGGCCGCGACGGCATGCTGTCCGGTATCAATATCGAAGCCACCCTGCGCCTGGCCCAGGCCCTGACCATTCCGGTGATCGCCTCCGGCGGCCTGTCCAATCTTGAGGACATCCGGGCCCTGTGCGCCATCGAGGGCGAAGGCGTGGTCGGCACCATCGCCGGTCGGGCGGTCTATGACGGTTCCCTCGATTTCAAGGCGGCGCAGCAAATGGCTGACGAGCTGGGCGCCTGATGCTGGCCAAGCGGATTATTCCCTGCCTGGATGTAACGGCCGGTCGGGTCGTCAAGGGCACCAATTTCGTCGATCTGCGCGATGCCGGCGACCCGATCGAGATCGCCCGCCGTTACGACGAGCAGGGCGCCGACGAGGTGACTTTCCTCGATATCACCGCCTCCTCCGATCAGCGCGACATCATCCTGCACATTATCGAAGCCTGTGCCGAACAGGTCTTCATTCCACTCACCGTCGGCGGTGGTGTGCGCAAGGTCGAAGATGTCCGTCGCCTGCTCAATGCCGGTGCCGACAAGGTGTCGATGAATACGGCGGCGGTGCAGAATCCCGATCTGGTGTTCGATGCGTCGAGCAAGGTCGGTTCGCAATGCATCGTCGTCGCCATTGACGCCAAGCAGACGGCGCCCGGCCAGTGGCACGTGTTTACCCACGGCGGCCGCAACGACACCGGGCTCGACGCCATCGCCTGGGCGAAAAAGGTCGAAGGCCTGGGCGCCGGCGAAATCCTGCTGACCAGCATGGACCGCGATGGCACCAAGAACGGTTTCGATCTGGCGCTGACCCGCGCCGTCTCCGATGCCGTGAAAATTCCGGTGATCGCTTCCGGCGGTGTCGGCAATCTGCAGCATCTGGCCGATGGCGTCACGGAAGGCCGGGCCGATGCAGTGCTCGCCGCCTCGATTTTTCATTTCGGCGAATACACCGTGCGCCAGGCCAAGGAATACATGGCCGGTCGTGGTATCGAAGTCCGCCTGTGAGCGATCTCGACAATTCTTTGCCCTGGCTGGCGGCGTTGAAGTGGGACGCCGACGGCATGATTCCGGCGATCGCCCAGGACCAAAATGGTCGCGTTGTGATGTTTGCCTTCATGAACCGCGATGCGCTGCGGGAGACGGTCAATTCCGGCAACGCGGTATACTGGTCGCGTTCGCGCCAGCGGCTGTGGCGCAAGGGTGAGGAATCCGGCCACTTCCAGAAAGTGAAGTCGATCCGCACCGATTGTGATGGTGACGTGTTGCTGCTGGCGATTGAACAAGTCGGCGGCATTGCCTGTCATACCGGGCGGGAAAGCTGTTTTTTCAATGAATTGCAGGCGGAGCGCTGGGTTCCCGCCGATCCGGTTTTGAAAGACCCTAAGGAAATCTACGCCAAATGAGCACGCATGACATCCTGCACCGTCTCTCCGAGACACTGGCTTCCCGTCGTAATGCCGATCCGGAAAAGTCTTACACCGCCAAGCTGTTTTCCGAAGGTCCGGATTCGATCCTGAAGAAAATCGGCGAAGAGTGCGCCGAACTGATCATGGCGGCCAAAGATGGCAAGCGTTTGAATATCGTCTGGGAATCGACCGACGTGATTTACCACGTGCTGGTCCTGCTCGCCTTCTACGGTTTGAGCATTGAAGATGTTTCCCAGGAAATGCGTCGGCGCGAGGGGATTTCTGGCATCGACGAGAAGGCCTCGCGAGGCGTCAAGTGAGCGACTGCATTTTCTGCAGGATTGTCGACGGCCAGATTCCGGCGAAGAAGGTATTCGAGGATGAGGACATCATCGCCTTCAACGACATCAATCCGGCTCGGCCCGTGCATGTACTGGTGATCCCGAAAAAGCATATAACTTCCCTGGCTACCGTGACGCCGGAAGATGCGCCTATACTCGGCAAGGTCCTTCTCAAGGCCAATGAAATCGCCACGGCTCAAGGCAGTCCGGACGGCTTCCGGGTCATTATCAACACCGGGCGGGTGGGGCAGCAGGAAGTGCAGCACCTGCACGCGCACATCGTCGGCGGTCCGGACCCGGTCGGTCCGATGCTGAAGCGTATTTAGGAGACAATCATGGGCAGTTTTTCCATCTGGCACTGGCTGATCGTTCTGGTCATCGTCATGCTGATTTTCGGCACCAAGAAATTGCGTAACGTCGGCCAGGATCTTGGCGGCGCCGTCAAAGGCTTCAAGGACGGCATGAAGGAAGCCAGCGCCGACAAGCCGGCCGAGGTCGAACCGACCCAGCAGGTCAGCGGTCAGACCATCGACGTCGAAGTAAAGGAAAAGACCAAGAGCTAGGGTTTAGTCATTAGTCGATACTTGCTAGTCGCTAGCAATGGCCGGCTAACAACTAATAACTAACTACTGATAACTATGTTTGATATCGGCTTCTCCGAACTCATCGTCATCGGCATCGTGGCGCTGGTCGTCATCGGCCCCGAGCGCCTGCCCAAGGTTGCCCGTACCCTGGGGCTGTTGCTCGGGCGGGCGCAGCGTTACGTCAGTGACGTCAAATCCGATATCAGTCGGGAAATGCAACTCGACGAACTGAAAAAACTGCAGTCCCAAGTCACGGATTCGGCCCGCGAACTGGAAGGCTCCATGCGCAATGAATTCGAAACCGCGCGTCGCGCGATCGAGACCCCGGCCCAGACCGTGCTTGATGACCTGGAAGCAAAAGCCAAGCTCGATGAGGTCAGCGCCGTGACCCTGACCGAAACCGCCAGCAAGCCGACGGCATGAGCGAGAGCCAGGAAGAGTCTTTCATTTCGCATCTGATCGAATTGCGCGACCGCTTGTTGCGCAGCCTAGTCGCGATCGCCGTGGTGCTCGGCGTCCTGTGTTTTTATCCGGGACCTGGGCAGATTTACGATTTTCTCGCCGCGCCGCTCACCGCTGCCCTGCCGGAAGGTACCAAAATGGTGGCGATCGGGGTCATCACGCCGTTCATGGTGCCGCTCAAGGTGACCGGTATGGTCGCTTTCGTCTTGGCCTTGCCTTTCGTTCTCTACCAGGCCTGGGCCTTCATCGCCCCGGGGCTGTACGATCATGAAAAGCGCCTGGGGATACCGCTGATCATTTCGAGCACCCTGCTTTTCCTGCTCGGCATGTCTTTTTGTTATTTCTTCGTGTTCGGCCAGGTCTTCCAGTTCATCAACAGTTTTGCCCCGAAAAGCATTACCCCGGCGCCGGATATCGAGGCCTACCTGTCTTTCGTGATGACCATGTTCCTGGCTTTCGGGATTGCCTTCGAAGTGCCGGTAGCGCTCGTCGTGCTGGTCAAGCTCGGGGTGGTGACCGTCGAGAAGCTCAAGGAATGGCGTTCCTATTTCATTGTCGGTGCCTTCATCGTTGCCGCCGTGGTGACGCCGCCGGATGTCGTTTCCCAGTTGGCCCTGGCAATTCCGATGTGCCTCCTTTACGAACTGGGGATTCTCGCTTCCCGCCTGGTTTCCCGACCCGCCAAGCGGAACGGGGTTGATGGCGTGGCAAGCGACGCGGGCAATCTTTCGGAATAGACGGCCACGCATTGTTGGCCGTCTGGCGATCATTCAGGCGCCAGACCGGCGCCGGAAGTCGTCCATGAAGCCGCGCAATTCGTCTACGGCCGCTTCCGTCAAAGCATTGTAAATCGAGGCCCGAATGCCGCCGATGGCGCGGTGTCCGCCCAGGCCGGAAAAGCCGGCGGCCTGCGCCGCGCCGAGGAAGTGCTGTTCCCGTTCGGGGCTTGCCAGATTGAAGACGACATTCATCAGGGAGCGATCGGCGAGCGCCGCACGCCCCCGGTAAAAACCGTCGCTGTCATCCAGGGTGGCATACAGGCTTTCTGCCTTGCGCCGATTGATTTCGGCCATCCGCTCGATGCCGCCGATATCGTTGAGCAACCAGCGGCTGACCAGGAGCACGACGTAGATGGCGAAGACCGGCGGCGTGTTGAGATTGGAGTGGGCCTGGATCTGCTTCCGATAGTCGAGAAAGCTGGGTAGTTGGCTGGGCGCTTGTTCGATCAATTCGTCACGCAGGAGGACGATGGTGACGCCGGCCGGGCCGATGTTTTTCTGGGCGTGCGCGTAAATCAGCGAAAAACGTTCGGCCGCACAGGGGCGGGAGAGGAAGTCCGACGACATGTCGCAGATGCGCGGGACATCGTCGCGCCCGAGGACACGGTGGAACTGCAGGCCCTCGACCGTTTCGTTGGAGACGTAATGGAGATAGGGCGCATCCGCCGCGAAAATTAGCTCGTCATCGGCCGGTAGCCGGTGGAAACCGTTGGCGGCGCCGCTCCACAATACTTTCAGGGGGCCTTCAAGTTCCGCCTCGGGAATCGCCTTGCCGCTCCAGTAGCCGGTGTGCAGGTATTCGGCCGGGCGGGACTGGCCGCGCAGCAGGTGCATCGGCAGCATGGAGAATTGCTGGGTGGCGCCGCCCTGCAGAAACAACACATGATAGTTGTCGGGCAAGCCGAGCAGGGTGCGGAAATTGCGTTCCAGTTCGGCGATGACGGCGCAGAACCAGTCCGAGCGATGGCTGATGCCGAGAATCGACAGTCCCACTTCGGGAACTGCAGCAATGGCTTCCCGGACCTGGGCCAGTACCGTTTCCGGCAGGGCGCCGGGGCCGCCGGAGAAGTTCAGTTCGTTGCGAGGACTCATCGGCGCGCCATGTTCGGGGCCAGGCGGAACAGGAAGTCGCGGAAGGCGCTTTTGACTTTCAGCATGTGCAACTGCTTGTAGGGGAAAAGTTCTTCCGGGTCCATCGCATGCACGACCATGGCATGATCGATTTCGAAAATCAGCAATTGTCCGTCCGCCGTTTCCGCCCCATCCAGGCACAGGTAATCGAGCCCGGTCCGCTGCTGGATGGCGGCCAGAGCGGGCCCATGACGTTCCGCAAAGGCGGCGAAATGCTCCATGAAGGATAACTCTTCGGCCCTTTTTGCCGCATCTTCATACATGCCGGCATTGACGTAATGCACCATCCAGTGTTCGGAGACGGCCATGTGGCAGGCGAAGGCACGACCATCGATGAGGGCGACCCGAAATTTCCGGTATAAGCCATCCCGAGCGCTGTAATCGATGAAAGGGGCGAGAAAGAAGCTAGCCTCGCCGACTTGCTGAAGATAGCCGGCGATCTCGGCGGGGCTGTCGATCTTTTCCAGATCGCGGCCGGCATGCGAGCCGAGCGGGCGCAAGATGATCGGAAAGGCGCAGTCGGTCAGCAGGTCGGCGAGCTTTTTGCGGCCCTGGGCGACGGCGTCCAAATCGTTCCGTGTGATCTGGCCGGTGGGCGGCATCAGCAGGCCCGGAATGCCCTGCAATAGTTGGCTGGCGGCGGCGCGCTCGACCCGAAGAATGTTTTTCGGCCGGTTGATTACCGGTTTCGGCCAGTTTGCCAGCACGACTTCCAGGGCTGCCAGATATGGCAGATTCTGTTCGGTTTCGCCAAGGCAGACGACCACCGCGTCGTGTTCGGGGATCGGCGAGGCGAGCGGATTCTCGGGCGAGACGTAGTAGAGGTCGAGGTCGATGTCGCTGTATTCGAGCAGGCATTCGAGCGGCGTATTGCCGGCCAGGTCGCCGGGGGCCATCAGCATCAGCAGGCGAAATTTGGCCGGTTGCTCGGCGGCCGGCAGATGGTATACCCGCTTCTGGGCCAGCGCCTCACCCTGGATGGCCAGGCCGATGTCGCGCTGCTTCAGGCTGAGCATGGCAATCGACAGATTCATCCAGAGATTGGCATCGTCGGGATGGCTTTCGGCCAACGCCAGCATTTGCTGGGCGATCGGCCGCAGATCGGTGCCGGCGATGCTGGTCCGCAGGAAGGGGGCGAGTCCGAGAAACGGAGTCTGGCGTTGAGCGGCTGGGCCGGAGGTGTCGGTAGTAGGCAATTTGGTTTCGCTGAGTTGTTGATGACCTGGGCAGTTGTCCGTCTTGCGCGGCCATTTCGGAATTAGTGAATTAACCTAGAAACGCAATTGAACCGCAGAGACGCAGAGATGCTGAGTAAAAACAAGGGCTTGTCCGGATGATGCTGCACTCCTTTGGGGGGAGCTGCAAAAACCAAGCAAGCAACTGTTTTCACGCTCTTCTCTGCTCCTTTGCGACTCTGCGGTAAGGTTTTTAGGTTTAATTATCCTGGCCATATTGTGGCGGATGTTGGCGAATTATTTCCCTTCGCCTGGGGCAATAAGCATCTTTTTTTACAAGCAAAGAAGCAAGTGCGATGAGTCCGGTCGGCGCCCGCCTAGCGCCAGCGTCAGATGGTCGTTGCCGGCTTGTGGGGCCCGGGACGGGTGGCGAGCTTCTTGACCACCTCACCTTCTTCAAACCACCACAGCGAGCCGGGCGGCATCTCCTGCCAGACTTCGTTGTCGGTCAGCGGCTGGGTGGCGATGACGGCGACCCGGTCGTGCGGATTGGTGACGGCGCGGAAATCGACCATGACGTCCTGGTCGCTCAGGTGGGCCTGGGCGAATGGCGCCTGGCGGATGATGTAGCTCAGTTTGGTCGAAGCATGGGCGAAAAGGCAATCGCCATTCGACAGCAAAAAGTTGAATTCGCCGTGTTCAGCCACGGCCAGCGTCAGGCGATGCAGCGCGGCGAACAATTCAAGACGCTCCGGGCAGCTGCTGCCGAAGGTCTGGCGTAATTCCTGGAGCAGCCAGCAGAAGGCTGTTTCGCTATCGGTCAGGCCGACCGGCAGGAAGCTGCCGTCGAGCGTCGGCGCGAAGTCGAGCAGATTGCCGTTGTGGGCGAAGATCCAGTAGCGACCCCACAGTTCGCGGCGAAACGGATGGGTGTTTTCGAGCCCGACCGAGCCCTGGGTCGCCTTGCGGATGTGGGCGATCACGTTCCGTGACTGGATCGGGTAGTTGCGCACCAGTTCGGCGATGGGAGAGGAGCAGGAAGGTTGCGGGTCGAGAAAGAGGCGAACGCCCTTGCCCTCGAAAAAGGCGATGCCCCAGCCGTCCGAATGAACGTCGGTAGCGCCGCCCCGGGCCTGAAACCCGGTGAAGGAAAAACAGATATCGGTCGGCACATTGCAGTTCATGCCCAGCAACTGGCACATGACTTACTCTCTTTCGCTATCTTTGCGGATGGCCGGACGTTTGCCGATTTTGACCTGGGCCTCGAATATGGTTTTGTCGCGGCGCAGGCGGAAAGCGGCGCGCTCATCCGGCTTGAGGGCGGCGATCAGGTCGAGCATGACTTGCGGATCCTTGACGGGGCTGGCATTGACTGCCAGCAGCACATCGCCGGGGCGGATGCCGGCGCTGTCGGCCGGACTGCCGCGCACGACGCCGGCGATCAGGGCGCCCTCGGTGTCCGGCAAGCCGAAGGATTCGGCCAGTTCGGCGGTGATCTCCTGGGCCTCGACGCCGATCCAGCCGCGGGTCACGGTACCGTTCTGGATGATTTGCTCCATGATGCTCTTGATGCTGGAGACCGGAATGGCAAAACCGATACCGAGCGAGCCGCCGGTCCGCGAATAGATCGCGGTATTGATGCCGACCAGGTTGCCGTGGGTGTCCACCAGGGCGCCGCCGGAGTTGCCGGGATTGATCGCGGCGTCGGTCTGGATGAAGTTCTCGAAGGTATTGATGCCGAGATGCGAACGGCCGAGCGCCGAGACGATGCCCATGGTCACCGTCTGGCCGACGCCGAAGGGGTTGCCGATGGCGAGCACGACATCGCCGACCTGCAGGTTGTCCATTTGGCCGAAGGTGATGGATGGCAGCTTGTCGGCCTTGATCTGAAGGATGGCGAGATCGGACTCGGGGTCGCTGCCGATGACTTTGGCTTTGAACGTGCGACCATCGTTGAGCGAGACCTGGATATCGTCGGCGGCATCGACGACATGGAAATTGGTCAGGATATAACCGTTGGCGCTGACGATGACCCCCGAACCGAGCCCCGAGTTGCGCTGCGGCTGGCCTTCCGGACGGTCGCCGAAAAAATGGCGAAAAATCGGGTCGTCGAACAGCGGGTGGCGTTGCGTCTTGATTTCCTGCGTCGTGTAGATATGAACCACGGCCGGCAGGGCGGCGCGGGCGGCGTCGCGGTAGGAACCGGGGGCACGGCTGGCCTCGTCGTTAGCGGTCGGTGCTTCGCGCAGGGCGATAATCGACTGGTGCTGTGGCAGCCACTCCGGTTTCAGGGTCGTGACGACGAACAGAAGGGCGATCGCAATCGTCACCGTTTGTGCAAAAATCAGCCACAACCTCTGCATGAAGGACCGTATCAATGAGACGTGAAGAATTGGTGGAGTATCTGGATGGACTGCTTGAGTCCGGCAAGTATCGCGATTATTGCCCAAATGGCCTGCAAGTGGAAGGACGACCGGAAGTTCGCCGGGTCGTCGTCGGGGTCACGGCCAGCCAGGCCCTGCTCGATGCGGCGGTGGCGGTTCGGGCCGATACCATCCTGGTTCATCACGGCTATTTCTGGAAGGGTGAAGATGGCCGGGTAACGGGGATCCGTAAACAGCGCCTGAAAACCTTGCTGGCCAATGACATCAACTTGCTGGCCTACCATTTGCCACTCGATGCGCATCCGCTACTGGGCAACAACGCGCAATTGGCGACTCGTCTCGGCTGGCTGCCGGAAGGGCGTTTTGGCGATCAGGACATGGCCTGGCTGGGGCGGGCCGCGGCCGAGGGCCGCGCCGCCGATCTGGCCGGGCAACTGGAGCAGCGGCTCGGTCGCAAACCCTTGTTGATTGCCGGCGACGATCGGCCGATCCGGCGGCTGGCCTGGTGCTCCGGTGGCGCCCAGGGCTATTTCGAAGCCGCCATCGGACTCGGCGTCGATGCCTATGTGTCCGGCGAAATTTCCGAACAGACGGTGCATCTCGCCCGCGAAAGCGGGGTGGCCTATCTGGCTTGCGGGCACCATGCCACCGAGCGTTTCGGTGTGCAGGCCGTGGCCGCCCATCTGGTCGCCAACTGCGGCCTCGATTGCCAGTTTGTCGAGATCGACAATCCGGTCTAGGTTTGCCGGCGGGCTGCCTTCTGATGCCGTCCTAGCCAGCTTGCCAACGTACTGGCAAGAGCGCCGCCGAGCAGCGCGCCGAGCCCGAGTTGCAGCCAACTTCCGGCCGCCGTGGAGCGCCGTCCGGCCTCCGGCAGTGGCGGGCGGGCGGGCGGCTGGGCAGGTTGCTGCAGGCTTTCGGCCAATTGGAGTTGATGCCGGGTGGCCGCCATTTCGGTGCTCAGTTTGAGCGTGCTATTGAGCGTTTCGATCTCTTGATTGAGGGCGCGCAGCGAGGTTTCCATTGTCAGCAGGCGTTCCTCGATCTCGTTGTCGCTGGCCGCTACCGGCGTTTCGCCCGGGGCCAAGGCCAGGGGGGCGGCGCTCAGAATCAGTCGGTCGCCGGCCGGGGCTTGGGCGTTTGCGGCGGATTTTTTGGCCGGCGAATTTTCCCGGTGCGCCGCACTTGCCGCTTGGCCGTCGGCGGGTCGTGGGCGCGGTCCCGCCTGGCGTGCCGGCCGGCCCTGTCGCGCCGGGCGCGGAACCGATGATGCGCTGGCCCGTCGATGGGGCGGAACGCGCAGTGTGGTTTCCGATATTTCGGCCAGCGGCGCCGGGGCATCCGGCATCAAGATGTAATCATGTTGCAGACCAACGCCGCAATTGACGCGCAGACTGATGGTGAATACCGGTTCGACAAGCGCCTTGCTGCCGATGATCAGCAGGCGGTAATGGTTGTCGCTGCGAATGAGCTTGAGACGGGCGTTGGTGATGACCGGTAAGTCGCTTCCGGGGTGCGGCGCCAGCGCGTAGCACGAAGGGTCGGTCAATTCCACGGCGGCGCCGGTGAGTGGGATTTCGGCCAGCAGGCTTTCGCCGATCCGCGAGTGGAGGGTGATTTCACCGAGCCCGGCGGCCCCGGCGGGGAGCGCCACGAAGCAGGCGGTCAAGAGGCCAAGGATGCTCAGGGGGGGGCTGATTTGCTGCGGTCGGCTGGCGGCGTCGAGCATTCTGGTAAATTTCATTGAGGCATTGTACGGGCAGCAAAAGAGTGAAATATTGCCGACTATGCGTCGAAGTTTATCTCCAAGGATCAAGATTATGCCATTTGTTTTTTCTCCGGCCGCCTGTTCTGCCCTGCCGGTGGCGGGAAGTGCCAGCCTTTTCCCGGTCCGCCGGGTTTTCTGTGTCGGCCGCAATTACGCCGACCATGCCCGTGAAATGGGGGCACTCGAGCAGGCGGAGGGGCGCGAGCCGCCATTTTTCTTCATGAAGCCGGGGGATGCGGTGGTTAGCGGGGCGGGCGAAATCAGCGTGACCTATCCGCCGCTGACCAGGAACCTGCATCACGAAGTCGAACTGGTCGTCGCGCTGGGGGCCGGCGGGGCGAATGTGACGGGAGAGGCGGCGAGGAAATTGATTTACGGCTATGCCGTCGGTCTCGACCTGACGCGCCGCGATATCCAGGGGAAGGCCAAGGAAAAAGGACATCCTTGGGACATGGGCAAGGGTTTCGACCAGTCGGCCGTGGTCAGCGTCATCCAGCCGGTGGCGCTGACCGGCTACCCGGAAAGCGGCCGTATCTGGCTGAAAGTGAATGGCGAGTTGCGCCAGGACGGCGATCTGTCTGTCATGTTGTGGAAAGTCGCCGACATTATTGCCAACTTGTCGACCAGCGTCTGTCTGGCCGCCGGCGATCTGATCTACACCGGCACGCCGGCCGGAGTCGGGCCCCTGTTGCCGGGCGATGTGCTGGAAGGCGGCATCGAAGGCGTTGGCACGCTGCACGCCCGCATCGTCAATCGTTAGGGCGGGCCGGGGCGGCCCGCCCACCAGCGGCCTCAGCCTTTCGGCCGCTTGTCGATGACGCGGCGGGCTTTGCCGACCGAACGCTCAATGCCGCCGACTTCGATGATGTCGATCTTGGCGGAGATGCCGATGTAGGACTTGATGTGGTGTTGCAGGTCGTGCGCCACGAATTCCTTTTCAGCGCTGCTGGCGAACTCGAATTCCTTCTTCAGTTCGACATTGACCTTCATCGAGTCGAGATGGCCGTCGCGGGTGACTTCCAGCACGTAATGCGGCGACAGCTTGGGTTGTCTGAGGATCAGTTCCTCGATCTGGGTCGGGAAGACATTGACCCCCCGGATGATCAGCATGTCGTCGGAGCGCCCGGTGATCTTGCCGATCCGGCGCATCGAACGCGAGGTCGGCGGCAGCAGTCGGGTCAGGTCGCGGGTGCGGTAGCGGATGACCGGCATCGCTTCCTTGGTCAGCGAAGTGAACACCAGTTCCCCCTGGCTGCCTTCGGGCAGCACTTCGCCGGTCAGCGGGTCGATGATTTCCGGGTAGAAGTGATCTTCCCAAATCACTGGGCCATCCTTGCTTTCGACGCATTCGTTGGCGACGCCCGGGCCGATCACTTCGGAGAGGCCGTAGATATCGATGGCGTCGATGCCGAAAGCGTTTTCGATTTCGCCGCGCATGGCATCGGTCCACGGCTCGGCGCCGTGGATGCCGATGCGCAGGTCGGTGCTGCGCGGATCAATGCCCTGGCGCCGGAATTCATCGGCGATGTTGAGCATGTAGGACGGCGTCACCATGATGATGTTCGGCTTGAAGTCACAGATTAGCTGGACCTGCTTCTCGGTCTGCCCGCCGGACATCGGGATCACCGTGCAACCGAGGCGTTCGGCGCCGTAATGGGCGCCCAGGCCGCCGGTGAACAGGCCGTAGCCGTAGGCGACATGGACGATGTCGCCCTTGCGACCGCCTGAGGCGTAAATCGAGCGAGCGATCAGCTCGGCCCAGGTGTCGATGTCCCGCTGTGTGTAACCGACGACCGTTGGCTTGCCGGTGGTGCCGCTCGAGGCATGGATGCGGACGACCTCTTCGCGCGGTACCGCGAACATGTTGTAGGGATAGTTGTCGCGCAGATCCTGCTTGGTGGTAAACGGAAATCTGGCGAGATCGGCCAGCGACTTGAAGTCGCCCGGGTGTACCCCGGCGGCATCGAACTTGGCGTGGTAATGCGGGACATTGGCGTAGACCTGCTGTAAGGTCCATCTCAGACGTTCGGTCTGCAGGGCGACGATTTCGTCGCGACTGGCATTTTCTATGGCATGTAGGCCGTTTTTCATGGTTCCTCCCTGAGCGCCGGATTTTCGTTCCGCGGCGCGCGGCGGCTTTTGAGCCAGATCAAGGGGCCGCGTTTTTGCCCGGCCCGGGGCGGTTTTTTAGTTTTCGATGTTGTATTCGATGGTCACGACTACCCGGGCTGTCTTGTCGATGGTCCCCTTGTCGTAGGTGCCGCCGTATTCCGCGCTATCGACCGAAGCGCCCGGCGCCAGAATATAGAAGGCGCCTTGCGCGGCCGAGCGCATGTTGCCCAGCCTGACGCCGCCGGTGCGGGCGAATTCGTTGGCGCGGAGTTGGGCGTTTTTGGTTGCGTCGGCGATCAGCGACATTTTGACTTCTTCGAGTTGCGAAACCAGGTAACTCGGGGCGTTGCTGCTGATCGGCAAGCCGCTGGCCAGCAAATCGGGAATAGCGGCGGCGGCCGCCTGCATCTTGTCGAGGGCGCGGCTCTTGATGATCAGGGTCTGGTTGCCGGCATAACCGCGCTGGACGCTGCGCATCTGGCCGGCGGCGTTTTCTTCGGTGATCATGTTGGGACCGATGTTTTCGCCACCGCTGCTGATTTCGTCGGCGGAAAAACCTTGCGTCTTGAGGAAGCCATCGAGCGCGGGGCGGGTTTCACGCAGGTTTTTCAGCGTTTCCGGCAAGGTCTTGCCGGTCACGGCAAAGCTGATGCTCCATTCGGCGCGGTCAGCCTTGACGGGCTTTTCGGCCAGGCCCTTGACGGTAATGCTTTGCTTGCCGCTGCCGATGTGGCGGACCTGCAAGCCCATGATCAGGGCGGCGGACGACATGCCGACGGCCAGTAGTAGCCCGAGGATGACCAAGGCTCGCGAAATACCTCTATCCATGCTGATGCTCCGTTTGTGATGACGTACGAATAATAGCAGGCGAGCCGGCCGGGCGGGCTGTCGCCATCTGCTGACGGCCATCGGAAAAGCGAGCGGTGTGCGAAAATCGGGCATGCTTATCCTTGCCGCCCGCGGGCTGATCGCCCATGCCTTGCCGATTCTGGTCGCCCAGTTGGCCTCCATCGGCATGATGGTGATCGATACTGTCGTCCTTGGTCATGTCAGCTCCCTGGATCTGGCGGCGGTCGCCATTGGCAGCGGAATTCACCTTTCGGTAGTCTTTGCCCTGGCCGGGATTCTCCAGGCGGTTGCCCCGGTTGCCGCCCATCTCTATGGCGCCAAGCGCGACGGCGAGCTGGCCGGCATTCTGCAACAGGGGTTCTGGTTGGCGATGCTGCTGACCATCCCCGGTGTGCTCTTTCTCCTCCATCCCGGTGCCTTGCTCGGCTTGGCCGACATGGACGAGGCGGTTGGCGCCAAGGTCCGCCTCTATCTGGCGCTGTTGGCCTGGGGCTTGCCGGCTTCCCTCGCTTACCGGACTTTCTACGCCTTTTGCAATGCCCTCGGCAAGCCGCGGGTGTTGATGGCCATCGGCCTCGGCAACCTGGTGTTGCATGCCGGGCTGGCCTGGGCGTTCGCCATGCATGGCTGGCTGGGGGCGCCGCTCGGCGTCGCCGGTTGCGCGCTGTCGAACATCATCATCGCCTGGCTGGGGTGCCTGAGTGGCGGGTTGTATCTGCACTACGGTCCGCTCGCCAAGCCTTATCGGCCGTTTGCCGACTGGCAGTTGCCGCGCCGGAAGGTTTGCTGGGAACTGCTGCGTCTGGGCGTGCCGATGGGCTTGTCCAACCTGATCGAAATCACTTCATTTACGCTGATCGCCTTATTTATCGCGGCGCTCGGTCCGGCCGTGGTGGCCGGGCACCGCGTCGTCGCCAATCTGGCTGCCCTGTGCTACATGCTGCCGCTGTCGCTGGCGATCGCCACCTTGTCGGTGGTCGGTCAGGCGGTAGGGGCCCGTGACTGGCGGCGCGCCCACGCCACGATCGGGGCCGGCCTGTTGTTGGCCGCCGCTTTGTCGACCACGGTCGGCATCCTGCTCTGGCTGGCGGCGACGCCGGTGGTCAATGCCTATACCGATGATACGGCGGTGCGTCGGGTGGCCATCAGTCTGGTGGCCTACATTGCCCTGTACCAGTTTTTTGACGCCTTGCAGACCGTTGCCGGTCATGTCTTGCGGGCTTATCGGGTAACTTTCGTGCCGATGCTGGTGCAGACTTTTTGTTTTTGGGGGCTGGGTTTGGGCGGCGGTTGGTTGCTGTGTTATCGCTGGTTGCCGGGGCTCGGCGTCGAAGGCTTCTGGATCGCTTCGGTCGTCAGTCTGGTTGCCGCTTCGGCGTTACTCGGGCCGCTCCTGTGGAAGACCATGCGGGGCTTTGAATCGGTACCGTAATTATGAATTTCTGGCGGCAATAATTTTCCCGGGCTGTGGTAGTATTTTGGGTTCAAGACGGTATAAAAGAGCGGGGTCAGGGGAAGCTACGGCCACCGTTCATTGCTCGCAACTCAACTCAACGCAAGGAAAAAGCGCATGAAAATTCACGAATATCAGGGCAAACAACTCCTGAAAAAATTCGGCGTTACGGTTCCGCGCGGGATTCACTGCACGACCGTCGATGACGCGGTCAAGGCAGCCGAAACCCTGGGCGGCAAGGTCTGGGTCGTCAAAGCCCAGATTCACGCCGGTGGCCGTGGCAAGGGTGGCGGCGTCAAGGTCGCGACCTCCCTCGAAAAAGTGCGCGAATACGCCAGCCAGATTCTCGGCATGCAACTGATCACGCACCAGACCGGCCCGGAAGGCCAGAAGGTTCGTCACCTGCTGATCGAAGAAGGCGCTGACATCCAGCACGAATACTACGTTGCTGCCCTGACCGACCGCGCCACGCAATCGGTGGCCATCATGGCCTCCTACGAAGGCGGCATGGATATCGAAGAAGTCGCCCACAAGACCCCGGAAAAGATCGTCAAGGTTTTCGTCAACCCGTTGGTCGGCCTGACCGACGCGCAAGGCCTGGAACTGGCCAAGGGCATGGGCATGAACGAAGCCTCGATTCCGCAGTGTGTCGATACGCTGAAGAAGCTGTACACCTGCTACATGGAAACGGATGCTTCGCTGGCCGAAATCAATCCGCTGATCCACGAAACCGACGGCACGGTCAAAGCCATCGACGCCAAGTTCAACTTCGACTCCAACGCTCTGTATCGCCAGGAAGAAATCGTCGCCATGCGCGACCTGGACGAAGAAGATGCCGACGAAATCGAAGCTTCCAAGTTCGATCTGGCCTACATCTCGCTCGACGGCAACATCGGCTGTCTGGTGAACGGTGCCGGTCTGGCCATGGCCACCATGGACACCATCAAGCTGTTCGGCGCCGAGCCGGCCAACTTCCTCGACGTCGGCGGCGGCGCGACGACCGAGAAGGTCACCGAAGCCTTCAAGATCATGCTCAAGAACACCAAGGTCAAGGGCATTCTGGTCAACATCTTCGGCGGCATCATGAAGTGCGACACGATTGCTGCCGGCGTGGTCGCTGCAGCCAAGGAAACCCATCTGTCCGTGCCGCTCGTCGTGCGCATGAAGGGTACCAACGAAGATCTGGGCAAGAAGATTCTCCAGGAATCCGGTCTGCCGATCATTTCTGCCGATTCCATGGCCGAAGCCGCCACCAAGATCGTTGCTGCGGTCAAGTAAGGAGCTATTGAATGTCCATTTTCATCAATAAAAACACCCGCATCATCACCCAGGGCATCACCGGCAAGACCGGTCAGTTCCATACGGAAAAGTGCCAGGAATACGCCAACGGCAAGGAATGTTTCGTCGCCGGTGTGAACCCGAAGAAGGCCGGCGAGTCGATCTTCAACATCCCCATCTACGCCTCCGTCAAGGAAGCCGCTGCCGAAACCGGTGCCACCGTTTCCGTGATCTACGTGCCGCCCCCGGGCGCCGCTGCTGCGATCTGGGAAGCTGTTGAAGCCGACCTCGATCTGGCCATCTGCATTACCGAAGGCATCCCGGTCCGCGACATGCTGATCCTGCGCAACAAGATGAAGGCCAAGGAGGCCGCTGGCGGCAAGAAGACCCTGCTGCTCGGGCCGAACTGCCCTGGCCTGATCACTCCGGACGAAGTGAAGATCGGCATCATGCCGGGTCACATCCACCGCAAGGGTCGCATCGGCGTGGTTTCCCGCTCCGGCACCCTGACCTACGAAGCCGTTGGCCAACTGACCGAAATCGGTCTCGGTCAATCTTCCGCGGTCGGTATCGGTGGTGACCCGATCAACGGTCTGAAGCACATCGACGTGATGAAGGCTTTCAACGACGATCCGGATACCGACGCCGTCATCATGATCGGCGAAATCGGCGGTCCGGACGAAGCCGAAGCCGCCATGTGGTGCAAGGAAAACATGAAGAAGCCGATCGTCGGCTTCATCGCTGGTGTCACCGCGCCGGCCGGCAAGCGCATGGGCCATGCTGGCGCCCTGATTTCCGGTGGTGCCGATACGGCCGATGCCAAGCTGGAAATCATGGAAGCCTGTGGCTTCACGGTGACGCGTAATCCGTCCGAAATGGCCAAGCTGTTGAAGGCTCTGCTGTAAAATCCGAGCCTTGCTCAACCAAAAAGGCGGGCAGCATGTCCGCCTTTTTTTCGCCTAGAGTTTTATGGACCTTGATTTAGCTTCCGCTACCTTCTGGATTGCCGTCGGTCAGATCATCATGATCGATATCGTGCTGTCCGGTGATAACGCCGTGGTGATCGCCCTGGCTTGTCGCAATCTTTCTCCCGAGCAGCGCAAGACCGGGATTTTCTGGGGCGTCGCCGGGGCGGTCAGTCTGCGGGTCGTGTTGACCATTTTCGCGGCCATGGTGATGAACCTGCCCTGGCTGAAATTCGTCGGCGGCCTGTTGCTCTTCTGGATCGCCGTCAAGCTGATGTTGCCGGAAGACGAAGAGGGACCGGATATCGAACCCTCGGCCCACTTGTGGGGGGCGGTCAAGACCATCGTCGTCGCCGATTTCGTGATGAGTCTCGACAACGTCATTGGTGTCGCCGGGGCGGCGCACGGCAGTCTGGTCCTGCTGCTCTTCGGGCTGGCCGTCAGCATCCCGCTGATCGTTTGGTCCAGCCAGTTGATCCTGCACTGGATGGAGCGTTTCCCGGTCATTGTTCTGCTCGGCGCCGGCTTGCTCGGCTACGTGGCCAGCGAAATGCTCTTTACCGATCCGGGGCTGCTCGCCTTGCTGCCGCCCTTGCCGACCTGGGTGCCGCGGGCAGCCGGGATACTGGGGGCGGTGCTGGTGGTCGGCATTGGTCGCTGGCTGGAACAAAGAATCCTGGCCCGCCAGGATGTAACGATAGTCTAAGGAAAGTTATGGCCCTCTTTCTCAGCGAAGCTGACGTTAAAAAAGTTCTGACCATGCCGATGGCGCTGGAAGGTGTCGAATCGGCGCATCGCGACCTCGCCCTCGGGCAGGCCCTGGATACGCCGCGCGCCCGCAGCCGTCTGCCGCAAACCGCGCTCCATATCCTGCAGGGCGCCCTGCCGGCGCAAGGCGTGCTCGGCTACAAAGCCTATACCAGCAACCGCAGCGGCAATCGCTTCCTGGTCCATCTCTTCGATGCGGCGACCGGCCAACTGCGTGCCGTCATCGAAGCCGACTATCTGGGCATGATCCGTACCGGGGCGACCAGTGGCCTGGCGGCGCGCTGGCTGGCCCGGCCGGGGGCCAAGGTGGCCGGGGTGTTCGGGGCCGGCTGGCAGGCCGAAGGGCACGTCCGGGCCATCTGTGCCGCCCTGCCGCTGGAGCGGGTCAAGGTCTTTAGTCGCCGGGCCGACAAACTGCAGGCGTTCTGCCAGCGGCTGAGCGAAGCGACCGGTGTTGCGGTCGAGCCGGCGGGTAGTGCCGAGGCCACGGTGCGCGGTAGCGATCTGCTCGGCACGGTGACGACGGCGGCGCAGCCGCTGTTCGATGCCGAATGGCTGGAACCGGGGACACACATCAATGCGGCCGGTTCGAACGCCCTGATCCGCCAGGAGTTGTCCGAGGCGGTATTTAAGCGCTGCGCTCTGATCACCGTCGATGCGGTGCCGACGGCCCTGGCCGAGGCCGGCGATCTGTTGCCCTTGCTCGAAAAAGGGCGTCTGCATCCGCGCCAATTGGTCGAGCTCGGCGAGGTCATCGTCGCCCGTCATCCGGGGCGCAGCAGCGATCAGGAAATTACCGTTTTCGAATCGCAGGGGATGGCGATTCAGGATCTGGCGGTAGCCTTGCGCGTGCTGCGCGCGGCCGAGGCGCAGGGCCTGGGGACGGCGATTCCTATGCAATGAGGTTTGACCGGGCGGGAAAACCCGCGGCACAATACGCCCCGGTCGTATGTCGTTGGAAAATCCGGCGGCGGGGCTAGGGGAAAAGGGAATCGAAGGATGGTGAACACCGTGCTCTGCCAGTCCGCTTGTCCGGAGTCGCCATGATGCGCCTTGCCGATGCGCTCGAAACGGTCGTTCTCAGCGATCCGGGCATGCTTCGCTCGCACAACGAAGATGCCGTATTTGCCGACCCGGCCATCGGTCTGGTCATCCTGGCCGATGGTATGGGCGGCTATAACGCCGGTGAGGTGGCCAGCAGCATGGCGACCCAACTGTTGGCCGACAGCCTGACCCAGTTGATGACCGAGTCGTCGATGCCGGAGGCCGAGGCGCTCGATGCCGAATTCATCGAACAGCGACTGCTTGACGAAATATCGGCGGTTAACGTAGCCATCTTCAACGCGGCGGAAAGTCAGGCCCAGTATGCCGGTATGGGAACGACGCTGGTCGTCGCCTATTTCTACGATAACCGGATGGCGGTGGCCCATCTTGGCGATTCCCGACTCTACCGTCTGCGCCAGGGAAGCTTCGAACAATTGACGCGGGATCATTCGCTGCTCCAGGAACAGCTCGACAGTGGCATGATTACCCCCGATGAAGCGCGTTACTCGCAGAACAAGAATTTATTGACCCGGGCGCTGGGCGTCGATCCATGGGTGGATGCGGAAATTCACGATTACGGGATGTTGCCGGGAGATATCGTCCTGCTCTGCTCGGATGGCCTCAATGACATGCTCGAGGATGACGATATTGCCCAGACCTTGCAGGCGGCGGCTGGCAATCTGGCCCTGGCTGCCGAGCAACTGGTCCGACTGGCGAACGAGAACGGCGGACGGGATAATATTTCGGTGATTTTGGTCAAGGTGCGGGGCGATTATTCGACGGCACGGGGTTGGTGGCAAAAGCTGCTGACCCGCTTCAACTGAGATGAGGTAGCAACATGGCAAAAATGATCCTTTCGATGGATGGGCTGGTGCTGAAAGAAATCCAGCTCGACAAGGAGCGCCTGACCATCGGCCGCAAACCGCACAACGACATCCAGATCGACAACCTTGCCATCTCCGGCGAGCATGCGGCGATTGTCACCATCCTCAGCGACTCCTTTCTCGAAGACATGAACAGCACCAACGGCACGTTGGTCAATGGCCAGGCCATCAAGAAACATTTCCTGCGCAACAACGACATCGTCGAACTCGGCAAATACAAGCTCAAATACATGGCCGACAGCCAGGACGCTACCCCCGCCGCGGCGGAACACGAAAAAACGACCGCCGCCCGCGCTGCTTCGCTCCGGCCCGAAGATATGCAACTGGTCGACCACGGCACGCGCAGTAACGTCGGGGCTCGCAGCAATGTCTCGGGGGCGAAAATCGGCGCCCCGGTCGCCGTCGTTCAGTTGCTCACCGGCGCCCATGCCGGCAAGGAACTGGAACTGACCAAGACCCTGACCACTCTGGGTAAACCCGGCTTGCAGGTGGCCGTCATCGCCAAGCGCTCGCCGGGTTATTTCATCACCCACGTCGAGGGCGAGTACTTTCCGGTGGTCAACGGCCAGGTGCTCGACGCCCAGGCCCGGCAATTGAAGGACCACGACGTGATCGAGATCGCCGGGATCAAGATGGAGTTTTTTTTGAAGGGGTGAGGTTGGATGACGAAATGCGCGGCGCGGAGATGCCATTTTTCGGCAGTTCATGCTTGCCTTCCAAGATTTTTCAGGCTGTCCTGGGGTGCCGTCTTTCCGCAACCCGTTGTATACGCAGGGAAGTTGGCTAAGTCATGGTCAGGAAGTAGTGTGGGGCTTAGGTTGGCATAAAACGTGTATATAGCCACGCAGCGGTTTCCCCGCCTTTTAAACAAAGGAGATTCACATGAAGCGTGTTCAGCAAGGTTTTACCCTGATTGAACTGATGATCGTTGTCGCGATTATCGGTATTCTGGCCGCCGTGGCGCTGCCCCAGTATCAGGACTACACGAAGAAGGCCAAGATCGGTAATTCCCTGACCGCCGTAGATTCGGTCAAGACAGCTGTCGCACTATGCGCTCAGGAAGCTGGAGGTGTTCTGACTGGCTGTACTACGGGAAGTAATGGGATACCGACCTTTACCGCAACCAAAGAGGTTGCTTCAGCCACGACGACGGCTGGCGTAATCGTTGCAACCTTGGGAACTGGTCTTGGCACCAATCTCGACGGCAAACACCTGACCTGGACGCCAACTGTTGCTGCCGGCGATACCAATATGCGCTGGACTATTGCGACCGATATCCCCACCACAGAAAAAGTTATTACGGATCAGATCACCAAAAATAACGGAACCTAATTGCGCGCAATTGCTCGGTAATTTTATTGAAAAGCCCGCACAGCATTGTGTGGGTTTTTTATTGAGCGAAGATTTATCGTGGATGTTGTTTAGCTACTTAAATGAGAGGGCCTGGGCATGTTTTCGAGTTCTGTTGTAAAAACCCTTGCCGAGTCGCTTGCTCAGGATTTTAATTTGCAACTACCCCCAGCGGTATTGGCCAGGGGGCGGGGCCGCGTTGAACGACAGTTCCAAAGTGCGCGCGATAAGTTGATGCATAAAATTGATTGTTATGCTGAGACCAATAAAGTGGGCTTCTTCCAACGTGCCATCTTTGCCAATACTTTAAAATGGCAACTGCGGGAGGCAGGTTATGAGCGTGATCTCGTCGACGCCCTGGTACTGGATGCGGTCAGGCGTATGGCCTATATCAAAGCCGGCTCAAAGAGGGCTGGTTAAGCATGTTTGGCTGGTGGAAACGCAGGCTGCCGGCAGAGGTTGCGCCCCAACAGGAAGTTGATCTTTCCGGGAAACTCTCGGAGGCGGAACAGAGTTTTGTTCGCCGTGACTATCAGGCTACCGCGCGGGCGCTTCAAGTCGTGTTGGATGCCCAGCCGATGCACCCTCGTGCCCTGCATTTGCAGGGGGTTGTGATGGCCTGCCAAGGGGCTTTGCCGAGCGCATTAGAGGCTTTCAAGCGGTCCTTGGCCAGTGATAATAAAAATGCCGATGTTCACGCTGATTTTGGCAATGCCTTGTTCTTATCGGGATACCGGGATAGTGCTGAACTGGAATACCGCCAAGCGATCAAGCTATCGGCCAGCAAGGCCATGTTCCATTGTTCTCTAGCCAATTTGCTGAGGGCGGGGCGACAAGAGGAAGCCATTCCGTTTTACCTGGCTGCCCTAGAACTGGATCCGCAGTTTGAGGATGCTCTCCTTGGGCTGATTTTCATCAGCTACGAGAGACTCGACTATTTGAAAGCTCTGGATGGCTTGATGCGCCTTCAGAGAATACGGGAATTGCGGGTAATGGAATACGCCATGCTTGGCGACTCGCTATTGAATATTGGACACTTGACAGAGGCTGAGGCTGCCTTGAGTGCCGGCTTGCGCACTGAATCCGACAATCCATGGCTGCAATATCACTTGGGGGTCCTCTATCTTGTGCAGGGGAACTGGCTGGATGGATTTGCCTTGTTCGAGAAGAGGACCGATGCCGTTCTTGCCTGCAATCCCACGCTGCGTGCATGGTTGGCGGAAAATGCTCGGCGACTGGGCAGTCTCCCTCGGTGGACCGGAGGCCCGCTTGCTGGCCAAAGCATTCTGGTGTGGGCTGAGCAAGGCTATGGTGACACCATCCAGCTACTGAGATTGTTGCCCGAATTGGTCCAACGGGGAGCTCGGCAAGTCGTGCTGTTGGGGGAAGAGCCGTTGCGGCGCCTGGTTGAGCAGGGCGCCGGCCTGTCTTTTTGCGCATCGATAGAAGAAACGGACTTAAAGGCGTTTGATTGCCACTGCTCAGTCATGAGTTTGCCCCATTTGCTTAAGCTGGAGCCAGATCATTTGTCGAAGTGTTCGGCATATCTAAGTGTTCCAGAAGACCAGCGAGAAGTCTGGGCAATAAAGCTGGCGCATCTACCAGGCCTGAAGGTAGGCATCGTCTGGCAGGGCAATCCGGCAATGCAACTGGATGCCTTGCGTAGCATGAGTTTGGCCGATCTTGAACCGCTCTATACTCTGCGAGGTATTTCTTGGCTGAGTCTGCAAAAAGGCGGTGACGGCCCCAATCAGTTATTGGCAAGCGGATTACCGGTAACTGACTTGATGGTTGATTGCAATGATTTCATGGATACGGCAGCACTTATTGAGAATCTGGATTTGGTATTGGCCGTCGATACTTCTGTCTCGCATTTGGCTGGCGCTCTTGGCAAACCGGTTTGGCTACTAAATCGCTTTGAAAGCGATTGGCGACGGAGTAGGGATTCCGAAAGCACTGTCTGGTATCCGAGTATGCGAGTTATTACTCAGGAAAAGCCGCGTCAGTGGGGAGGTGTAATTGAAATCGTTCGTCGCGAACTTGATCGGATGTTGATTGTTGCGGATTCAAAAGGGATGGAGTGCTAACCTCTTGGATCGGAATGCCTTCTGGGGCGGCAAGTGTAACGTTTCAGTGAGTAATCGCCGATGAGCATGAGGTTGTGCTCAGGAGTGGTTGATCGTTATGTTGCAGGGCGAAAGCCGAAATGAGTATGAATTTTGGATAGAGAAGTAAAATTTAGATTTTTGACGTATTTTTTGTTTGTACTTGCTTGTACTTTTTTTTATGCGGCGTCTCCCGGTGATGACCTGTCTTCTTCGTATATTGGCTGCTTGTTGATATCTCAAGGCAATATCGAGAATTTGTATGACCACCATGCTCAATTATTTCATGTGGTGGACTCGCGGGCTTGGGATGCTCTCGCCGCACAAGTTGGATTTTCTGGGTTTCTCCACCCTTACGTTCAAATACCATTATGGGCATGGCTCTTGCAGCCACTTTGCTCAACACTTAGTTTCAATGCCTTTTCAATATTGTTTCTTGCGCTAAATCTCCTGTCGCTAGTCATAATACTTGAACTATGTTTAAGGTGCTGGACACCAGGCTTTAAGTCATTTAATTGGTTGATTCCACTTCTCGGCGCAATATTTGTTTTTGTCCCGTTTGTTTATGCCATGTGGTTGATTCAGACGCACCTGATTTTTCTGGCAATAACTATGGTCGGAATGCTCGCCGCAGAACACGGTCGGGCGCGTTCGGCTGGAGTGTTATTGGCAGTAGCTGCTGCGGTCAAACTAACACCAGTTTTTCTGTTGATCTATTGGATGGTAAAAAAACGTTTCCTAGCTATCGCTTGGTTCTTGGTAAGTATTGGTGTGGTTTCACTCATAACTCTAGCTCTCCCTGGAATAAGAGTTTGTCAGGAATTCATTGATACTCTGTACCGTGTTTCAAACACTCTCCTGGTTTCATTCAATAACCAGTCGCTAAGTGCGTGGTGGGCCTATGATGTTAGTTTTCGGGGGGAGCTAAGAAACTGGAGATCATTTGAGTTGTCGAGCCTGATGAAAATGGTATCACTGATTTTTTTGTTGCTAATGGTTATACTTGCTTCCATATTTTCTCGTTATGCAGAAAATGAATTACAGCAAGGTGCTGCAATTTGTTTGGCTCTTGCCTCGATAACCACATTTTCCCCAATTGCTTGGACTCACTACTATCTTGTCTTGCTGCCGGCGATAATGGTTTTGGTTCAGACGAAGCAGGTTTTTTTTATCATATCGGCAGGTGTTGTTTTTTTGCTAAATATTGAGCCGTTATCGGTGGATCCCGTGGTTCCAATGTTTACAAATATTGCAATTGTTCGAAGCCATTTTTTTTCGGCGCTTATCACGATGTTGTCGCTGACGATCTTCCTTGGCTTGAATATTTCGAAAAAATTAAGTCGCCTTAGGATGGGCGGAAATCCTCACGGACTTGACAGGGGGAGACTGTGAATGTGAATATATGGCGGCAAATATTATCAATAGTGAATAAAAATATACCGAGGCATCAAGAGTCCAGGCTTTCTGATGATCTACATTGCTGCTTGGCACTAGTATCGATGGAGTCGAAATTATTAGCGCTGGAATAGCCATTATTAGCCAAAAAACTCTTGAATTTTTGAAATTATTTCCGAATTTAATAAGCTGACTTCCGCTAATCAAAAGCATTGGGAAGTAATATAGCCAGCCAAGGGGGCTGGTCAGTAGCATTGCCGGAATCGTGACGGAAAACAGGACGTCGCACTTTGCTTTGTAATCCAGCGCTCGTAGCCGATAGCCTAATGCGTAGATGCTGAGTACGACTATAGACGAAAAAAATAGGCTTGCCAGTTTTGCGGCTAATGGATAGTCAAACATGGATGGATTGCTGGTTCCTCCCAGTATCCGGGCAAAGAATCCATGAATAGATGCATTCCAGTTGGTTGATAGCCAGTCTACGGTTTTTAGTACTCTGAAATATGATTCATATTCGTCAATGCCGACAATCGCGAGACTGCTGAGTAGAATAATAGCCAATGATCCGATACACGAAATAAATGCTTTCCACATCCGGAAAAATGCGAGAGATAGAATAAATAACCCAATAAATGGCTTGATACTGATGGCGAGAGAAAGAAGGATGCCGCTTATGATCAGCTTTTCTTGTCGTTGGGCTAGCCAAGCCAGTGTGAGAATAAGGAGAAGGAATAGACCAACTTGGCCGTATTGAAAATTGGCAAATATCGGGAAGAAGCTAAAATATGAGAGAGTCAGGAGTGCTAAAGAAATACCTGTTTTTTTTTTGCAGACGGAAACGTTGCGTATCAGGATTGCCGAAATTAATCCAGATAACAGGGATAGAACGGACCAGATGGTTAGTGCGGCGTTAAAATCCAGATTGGCAAGCGGCGAAACAAGAAGTGTGAATGTCGGTGGGTTCAGGTTGGGGTGAAGGTAAGACGGGGGGGGAGAGGAGGCGTTAGTCGGTTCGGGTTCGATGTTTTTTTTGCTGTCACTATTGTTGTTTTCGTCAGATTTTCGGATCCAGTACATGGATTCATTGTTTTGGTAAAGTTTTCCGGATAGGTAGAACTTGTAAAAATCCGAAGAAACGGGGTGTTTTATTTGCTTTGCTAGCGAACCAATATATTCACTGGCAATGAAATATCCCCAGAGAAAAATGCATGACCAGTATAATATTTTTTTCAAAGTTTGTAATGATTTATTGGTCATGAGATTTAAATGTGTTAAATATATGAGATAAGTCTTTGTGTTTTTTGTTGTCAGTTATAAATAAAGCCGTTTGAATATTTTTTCCGGAATTGCGGTAATTGTCCACATGATGGCTTTCCAGAATTGAGGAGCATAGATTTCCTCTCTCCCGCTGGCGCAGGCCAGATAGATTGACTTGGCAACGCTACGATCCGATGCCCAAAGAATGCCTTTCTTAAAATTCTTTGTCATTGGTGTGTCGACAAAACCGGGCTTGACCGTCAGTACGTTAACCGACGATTTGGCTAGCCGTTGTCGAAGTCCTTGCAGAAAGATTGAAACGGCCCCTTTGGCTGTTCCATAGATGTAGTTGGATTGTCGCCCGCGATCTCCCGCCACTGAGCTAATTACGGCAATTGTCCCGTGTTTTTGCGCTTCAAAATGATTGGCCAGAATGGTTAGCAGTGAGATGACGCTGATGGCATTAGTGTTTAATTCCTCTAATGCCAAAGCGAAATCAGTTTCGCAGGCTTTTTGGTTGCTAAGCGAGCCGTGCGCAATCAGAACCAGATCGATTCCTTCCAATGCCATGAGCGCTTCCTCTATAGCGCTTTGATGGCGTGCGAAATCATTTGCCTTCAGCACCGCGCTATAAACACTTTGGGCGCCGCGAACCGTTAGGTCTGCTGCTATGACATTCAAGCGTTCTTCGTTGCGGGCCAGCAGGTAGAGCTGGTTGCCATCGTGCGCCCAGAGTCTGGCTGTGGCTTCGGCAATGGCGGAGGTGGCGCCAATTATCAATATTCTTTTCATTGCAATCCCAGCCGCTTTGATTGAATTGAGGAAAACTTGCCGATCGCGTGATGGCGTTCGCGTATCGATTCGAACTCCGGCCAAAGTGGATAACTTGTCTTGAAGGTGGCTTCACTCATCCGCGCGTCTTTTGTCAGATAAAGTCGTCCGCCGTGAGCCAGTACTAACTTATCCAATTCGTCGAGTAATATGAAGACAGCCGGCTCGGCTTTGAAATCAAGCGCCAAAGTGTATCCTTCGATCGGAAAGGATAGCAAGTTCTGATTTCCCTGCCCCAATACCTTCAATACGGCTAAAGGTGATCCGCGCCCCGATGTGGCGATGGTTTCAAGAATTTTCCGGAGACCAGATATGCAGGTTTTTTTGGGCAAGACAAATTGATATTGCACAAAGCCCGGTTTGCCATAAAGCCGATTCCAGTTGGCAAGCTTGTCAAGGGGATAGAAAAATGGCTCGAAGGGAGTCCGGTGCGTATGTTTTCCCGGTGCAGTTTTAGCGTAGTACAAGGTATTAAAAGCTTTTACCGTGCTTGAATTCAGCAGTCCGGCAGGCATTTCAAAGGGTACTGGCCAAGCACTTTTCCTCTCTGCTGTCAGCGGCCCCGTTTCCGCATGTTCGCCAAGCATCAAAATCGAACGGCCCAGGTGTTTGCCGCGTTCCCGGCAGTCGATCCAGGCGACCGAATAAGTCGCGCTGGCATTCTCCTCGAACGCGGTCAGTACGGAGTCGAGATCGGGCATCTTGATCGTCGTTTCGATAATCTCGCTGGACCGTATCGGCTTAAGGGCAAGTGTTGCCGAAATGATCAGGCCGGTCAGTCCCATGCCGCCACACGTGGCCCTAAAAAGATCGGTATTCTCGGCCGCTGAGGCGGTAGCAATATTCCCGTTGCCGAGTAGCAATTCTATGCTGGAAACGTGTTTGGAGAAGCTGCCATCAATGTGGTGGTTTTTGCCATGGACATCACTGGCAATTGCTCCGCCGATAGTTATGAAACGTGTGCCTGGTGTAACAGGTAAAAACCAGCCTCTGGGCACGAACAGGCGCAGGATTGAATCAAGGGAGACGCCCGCCGAGCAGGTCAGTAGTCCATGTATTTGGTCAAAATTGAGAAAGTGGTCGAGATGCTGCGTGTCGAGCATCCTTGATGCCAAACTGCTGTCCCCATAACTTCTGCCCAGTCCGCGAGGGATCAATTCGCCAAGTGTGGCAATGATGTCGGCGCACTCGCTGATTGAACGTGGCTGAGTTACTTCAGAATTGATGCGCGGAAACCGTCCCCAACCATGCATTTCCATTAACGAGGCCCTGTTGCAGAGGAGCGAGGCTGCTCGATGAAGACAAATCGCTTATCCAGATGGTATTTGATGATGTAGCCCAATGTTAACCCGATGCCGCCGCCAAGATAACGCATTGCATCAGTTCCGAATTGCCGCTGAAAGGCGTATTCAACTCCCCAAAACAAGGCTGTTGTGAATATTCCCATGAATGAGTAAATCAGGAACAGCTTGCTGTCGTGAGCAAAATTTTCGGTGGTGAATGCGAAGATGTGTTGCTTTTCTAGCACGTACTTGATTGGCAGGCCGATTATCGTGCCAATTAATATTGAGGCCTCGATAGCGTAGACACCCTTGTAAAGCCAAATTACCAAGGCCTGACTGCTTAGATTGGCGGCAGTTGCAATGATCGCAAAGGCGGCGTAAAGCAAGGCGAGGCGCGCGATTGACTTCACCTCAGACTAACCTCGCCAACGCGAAGATGCCGAGGATACTGATTCCAATGATCCAGCTAGCGCGGTCTTTTAATGCGAAGACAATCGGGTCATCGTGCATTTTGCCGCGGTGAGCTATTAACCAAGCTCGGGATATCCAGAAAAGCAGCAGTGGGCAGGCCATCCAGATAAGTTTTGGGGCATGGTAAAGCTGGGCTGTATTGCCATCTTGAATATAGAGAGCCAGTACCAGTACGGAAATATAGCCAGCAGCGGTGCCAAGGCTGGATACCATCTCCATATCTTCTCGGAGGTAACCGCGACCACGCAGCTTTTCTTGTTTTTCGTGGCCACAGACTATTTTCAATTCGCCGTAGCGTTTGATCAAGGCAAGCGAAAGAAAGATAAACATCGAGAAGGTGAGTAGCCAGAACGATACTGCCACCCCGATAGCACTAGCGCCAGCAACAATCCGCAACGTGTAGAGGCATGCCAATGTCACCACATCGATAATGGCGCTCTGTTTCAAACGTAAGGAATAGGCCAGAGTAAGCAAAAAATAAATGGCGACCGTAGCGGTGAAGGCCGCTGGCAAGGCGGTGCTTGCCAGGATGAAGGCACCGACGAATAAGACCGGCCAAGTTAGCCAACCATGTAGCAAGCTAAGGTCGCCTGCGGCAAATGGGCGGTTGCGTTTTTTCGGATGCTGACGGTCGTCACTGACATCAATCAGATCATTTAACAGGTAGACACTTGATGCCATCAGGCCAAAGACGGTGAACGCAAGCAGGGTTTGCAGCAGGCTCGGGATATCTCCATAGAGATGTGCCGCCAATAGTGGGACGAATATCAATAGATTCTTCATCCACTGGTGTGGGCGCAGCGCACGGAACATTGATTTCAGTGGGGTTGGGTGCACATCGCCGAATATCTTGTCGACGTTGCCTATGGCTCGCGCCTTGGCGATTAGTGCGGGAGACCCACTGACCACATGGGAGTGCCGGGCAGCCTGCCAAGTTGCAAGGTCTGCAACATCGTTGCCAACATAGTCAAAATGCTGTGCGCCATATCGGCTGAGCAGTAGGTCGCGCTTGTGGGCAGATTTGAGATTAGTCTGGTTTTCGGTGGCGAGAATTTCATCAAACAGCTCGAGATGCTTGGCGATACTTTCCGCCAGTATTCTATGGCTGGCTGTCGCAAGTACCAGTTGCCGTCCGTTATTTTTTTCTTCTCGTAGCCAGAGGAGTAGTGGGGTGTTGTAAGGAAGAAATGCTGGATTAATATTTGCTATTTCTGCAAGCCTAAGTTTTAGTGTGCTTTTGCCAGAAACTAGCCAGTTAATGAGGTATGGCGCCAGCAAAGGGTGCTGCGTGACAAAACTATTCGCTGTTTCAAAAAGCAGATCGGTTTTGATCAGCGTGCCGTCGAGATCGACAACAAGAGGCAGGTTTTCGATGGCTGGGGGGGCTGGGAGTGTCAAAATTTCGGCATTGTCTATCGAGCGGTTGTTGATTGGCGTTTGCGTTATCTGATGTCTTAGGTGTCCAGTAATCGCTCATCCGGTTTTTTGTAAATATGCTTTGATTCTACAATGACGGCATTGCAGGCTTTCCGCTAACAAAAATGCACTGCTCCGGGTTTTGAATCTGACTCTGGTGTTTTACATGCGATTTTTGCCCTTGTTTGTCGTCAACCAGATTCCCAGTGTTTCCGGTAATTCACTGACAAGCAAGTGATGTCTGCCTGCCATCCAGCCATGTATCGGACCTGGCGGGCGTTGATGGAGTGTTTCTCTGATCAGTTCGTCAGCAGTGCAATGGTCGTTAATCAGGCCGAGTTCGTCCTGTAACTGGCTGAGGGCTGCGAGGTAGGGGGCGAGGCGCTTTTTTGCTAGTAGGGCTTCAAAGAATTCCAGTGTATAGCGCAATTTCTTGAAGCAGATACGCATGCGATGGCGTTCGGCTTCCGAGAGGGTGGCTTGGGCCTCGGCCAGTTTGCCTGCACGTCTAGCGTGGGCGGCGATCTGCTTGTTGGCAAAATCGCTGAGCGGGACGGGCAAAATGTCACCCAACGCATAGATCGCGGCCGTAAATTCCACCAACAGGCGCGGATATTCCCTACCGTCGAGCAGGCGGGTAATGGCCTGGCGGGCGCCTTTGGCGCGGCGGCGGCCTTCGTTGTGCAAGCGGCGCAGGTCGGGGTGGCCGGGAAAGGAGGCCTGGATCGGCGGCAGGGTTTCGCTCAGGAAGACATCCCAGTTACGGGCGTCGCCCAGGGCGCTGGCCAGGGTCTGCCAGGTCTGGCCGTAGGCGGCGACGAATTCGGGCGGCAATACCGGGGCGAAGAGTTTGATAGCGGAACGCAGTCGCCGCAGGGCAACGCGCGCCTGGTGGACGAATTCCGGGTCGCTGCCGTTGAGCAGGCCTTTTTCGTTGCGCTGGAAGTGTTCGAGACAGCCCAGGGCGATGCTGCGGAAGGCTTCGACTGGCGTCATCCCGGCATCGATGACGGCAGCCTTGGCGCGGAAGGGGACGAGTGGGGTGTTGGCGAACAGCTTGTAGCCGCGCTCGGCCTTGCTGGCGATGGCCGGGGTCAGGTCGATGTGTTCCTGCAGACGACGGGTCAGGCCGAAGATATCGGCGACCTGGCCGGAAAGCAGTTCCAGTTCGACTTCGCAGATCGGTTTACTTTTGCCCTTGCTTGCGATGCTGCCGCGATCGATGGCCAGTTCGATCAGCGATTCGCCGAAGGGCACATGCCAGATTTGCCGCTTGAAGTCGGTGGTGAATATCGCTTCGAGTTGCGGGCTGGCGTTGTCGAGAAAACCGCGTAGTTCGGGGTTGTCGACATGCGTGAAATCGAAATTGCCGGGTGTCGCCTGGGTTTCCCATTCGCTGCGCATGGCCAGGCCGCCGCAGGCCGGTTCGGCCGATTTGACGGTGAGCAGCCATTGCCAGCCTTTTTGGCGAAAACGGACGGCAATCCGTTTGTCGTGCAGGGCGAGTTTGGGGGTGTCGTAATAGGTGTTGAGGAGGTGTAGTTTCTGCGCTGCAATGTCGGCCAGCAGTGGATGGGCGGCGAGTTTCTTGGCCGATTTCGGGGTCAGTTGCAGCTTTAGTTCGATTTCTGTGCTCATCGTGATCAAGTTCTCGGAATGGCCGGGCCGGTGGCGCCGTCAAAGCCCAGTTCGGGCAGGGTGGCGAGTTCATCGGCGCTTTGCACGGCTTCGGCGATGACGGTCAGGCCGATGTTGTGGGCGATGCTGCAGAGGCCCTTGAGGAAGGCCTGATTGCCCGGCTGGGTATGAATGGCGCGGATGAAGCTGCCGTCAACCTTGAGGTAATCGAGGCCGATGTCGTGCAGGCGGCCGATTTCGCTGAACTGGCGACCAAAGTGTTCAATGCCCAGGCGGCAGCCGAAAGGCCGCAGCGCGTTGCAGAAGGCCTGGAACTCGGCAAAATGCTGGAAGGCGCCGATTTCGGAGACTTCCAGCCAGAGTCGTGGCGCCAACTCCTTACGGGCGGCGATCAGGGTCTGCAGCCTGTCGCGGAAGCCCGCCTTGAGAATCGACTCGCCGGAGAGATTGACGGCGACGGCGGCGGCGCCGCCGGCAATGCGGTCCAGGGCCAGGCGGGCGGCGGCGAGGTCGAGTTCGGTGGTCATCGAGAGGCGCGACGCCATCGGCATGAAGCTGCCGGCCGCCAGCCATTCGCCGTTTTCGCAGGCCTGCAGGCGGAGCGGGCATTCCAGGTGGAGTAGTTGGCCGGCATTGCCGGCGACCGGGAATTCGATCAGGCGCAGGCGCTGCATGTCGATGGCGCCCTCGAGCAATTTCTTCCAGTCGGCGTTCGAGGTGGCGTGTTGTTCGCAGCCGCATTCGGCCCGACACCAGGCCAGTCCGCTCTGGTTTTCAGCGGCCGCCAGGGCGGCGTCGATATGCGACAGCAGATTGCCGATGCCTTGTTCGTGCTGATAGCTGCCGCTGGCCAGATGGCCGATGCGCTCGCCGTCGATCAGGCCGGCCGAGGCGAGATCGCGCAGGAGATGGAGAATTTTCTCGGCCGTTTCTGCCGGATCTTGGATGCCCGGCAAGAGCAGTGCAAAATCGGCACCATTCAACCGGGCCGCGGCGGCCCCGGCTTTGCTGGCGGCGATTTCGGCCAGCGCGTGACCGATCCGGCGGAGCAATTCGTCGGCCGTTTCCCGCCCGGCGCGTTTGTTGATGCCGGCCAGATCGGCCAGCCGCAGCATCAGCAGGGTGCCGTTGGGCGGCGCGTCGTCATCGTTCAAGGCGGCTGCCAACTGATTCAGGAAAAAGGCCCGGTTGGCCAGCCCGGTCAGGCTGTCCAAGGTCGCTTCCCGGCGTACTTGTTCCAGGCGAGCAGCTTCCTCGGCGAAAATGGCTTTCAGGCGTTCGACCATGGCGTTCATCGCACTGGCCACACTTTTCAGTTCCGGCGTGCTGGGCACTGCAATGCTGATGAAGCGGCGTTCGCTGATTGCCTTCGCCTGGCCGACCACGGCATCCAGCGGATGCTTGATGCGGCGCAGCAACCGCATGCCGAGCAGGCCCATGCCGAGGCCGCCGATCATGAACCAGAGGACCAGCTTGATGGCGCCTTCCCAGAGTTCGCGGTAGGCAAACTGGCTATGGCTGACCAGTTCGATCGTTCCGAACTGGTTCCAGCCGGAGGAAACCTGGGCCTGGCCGGGTTGCGAGGCGATCGGGAAGATGCGGACGAACCATGCCGGGACGTCACCGGCCAGCGGCGGGCTGGTTTTTTCGATCATCACCTTGCCCTCCGGGTTGACCAGGCGTACCGCCGCATATTGCCCGCTGTCGAAAACGGCGGCGACCTGCAATTCGACAGTCACCGGATCCTTGTCCAGTTGCGACATGGAAAGGGCCAGCGACGAGGCGTTGTCGTTGTTCTTGATGGCCAGTTGCTGTTCCAGATAATGGCGCGCCGTCAGCATGCTGACGACGAAACTGCCGGTAAAGGCAATGATGGTGCTGGTGATGACGGCCAGCCAGAGTTGGCGGAAAAGAGACATGCGATTACCTCATTGGAAGCCTTCGGCGCGGGCGCGTACTAGCAGATCCTGCCAGCGCGAGAGATTGCTCTTGCTGGATTGGTTGCCGGTGCCCTGCCAAAGCCCCGAACTGTTGAAACTGAAAATCGGTGAAAGATCGCTCCGCAGGGAGGCTGGACGGATCTCGGGAATCAGGTTGTCGAGGACCGCCGGGTCAGCGTTCGGTGTGGCGTAATAGGCGAGGACCATGTGGGCCTGCTGGAGCGGACCGTCGGGGCCGTTGAGCAAGGCCCGAACGTAGACCATGCGTAATTTTGCGATCGGGATGCCGAGGTTGATCAAGGAAAAATACTTGGCGATGGCGAAATCCTCGCAATCGCCGCGGCCCTGGCCAATCGTTTCGAGGGGCGTTGCCCAGTAATCGGACTTTCCCCAGACGCTGAAGTCATCATCGAAGGCCAGGCGGCGATTGAAGAAATCGTTAACCCGGCGCAGCTTTTCAGCTTCGCCGCTGCGTTGTCCTTCGCCAAGCATCTGGCGCCATTCGGCAAATCGCGCGCTGGGTCCGGAGCCGAAACGGCTGAGCAGGATCTGCTGCATATTGTCGAAATCGAGGCCGGCAACCGCCGTCAGACAGAGCAAACCGCCCACGGCCAGCAGGGCGGCGAGCAATAGCTGACGAACGAACGTTGGGATTTTTTTGACCAAGGAGGAGGGATAAATGGTAGATTAAAATCACCGGGAATAATAATTTACACGGGGCTCGCGCAACTGGCTCCCTCAAGAATCTGCCCAAATCTTACCTTGGACGTTTATGAAAACCAATAAACTTCGCCCATGTGGGGCTTTTGCTGTTTTTTTGACGGTGGTCTTGCCCGCTCTTGCCGCTCCGGCCGGCGCCCCGGTTACCCTGAAGGAAGTGGCGCAGCAGGCGGTACTGAACAGTCCGGATGTCACCGCGAAATGGCATAACTACAAGGCGGCGGAAGAAGAAATCGGCGTCGCCCGCGGCGGCT